>OIFK01000066.1_pt1 | contig 89581 bp, 86 predicted proteins | sample 1582071 | NCBI WGS metagenome assembly OIFK01 (sample SAMN07501052, study PRJEB24779) | human gut metagenome | isolation source: stool | host: human infant | place: USA: Pittsburgh, PA | reverse complement strand
TACAGCCATTGGATGTGGTGTAGCAGATCGTAAGAAAAAGAAAAAATAATTGATAATATTAAACTATAATAAAAATATTGTATTATTTCAAAATGAATAAACGGTATTTTTTATTTTGCAATTCTAAGAAATTGTGCAATAAAAAGTTACTTAGAAGATAGAAGTTGAGAAAGATTAATCTCAACTTTTTTTCATTATATGATCATAGTAAAAGCAGATAGCATTATCTAGTATAGTATTCATATAAATACTGTAGTCATGGCTTGTGCCTTTAATTTGATTAAGCTTTATTATGGTAGATTTTCTAAAAGAATAAGATCTACGGACTTCAAAAAATTCTCCATTTATAGGAGGGGTAATACCATTTGGTTGAGGTTTATGTCTATTATCCTGAAGATGAGGGGAGGAAAAGTTTATTTTAGTGACAGGTTGAGCTTCTTCTTTTTTCTTATCAAAAACTGCGTTTTCTTCTTTAGCTTCATCAGTAAAGCAAAAGCTAGCAACAGCATCTTTAGATGGTGGTACATAATCTGTAAAACAGATTTCATCTATTGGTTCTTCGTAACATAAATCGTCTTTAGACATTACAAATTCTTTTTTTCTTCTTGCCATCTTAAACCTCCAAATTGTTTTTCTATAAATTCTATATGCAAAAAGATAAGTTGTTAACTTCTTATGTTTTTAACAACTTAAGAAGATAAGAAGATAAGAAGATAAGAAGATACGAACTTAACAAGAAAAGAACTTAAGAAGTTATAGTAAAAAATGCGGGTTTGAAAGGATTCTTATGGGATGAATTCTGAAAATGCATATATTTTATTTCAAAATAAATTTTGGAGGGATTTATCAAGGAAGATAAAATTAAATTGAGAGCTGCAATCTGAAATCTATTTGTGAGAAAATTGATAGGATAACTGATGAGTATATTGAAGAAACAACAAAGGTTAATATTAATGATAGTGATGAAGTATTAGAAGTTAAATTACCTTGTCTCACACATAAGCAATGGGATGGCTATAATTATATTGAGAAGAAAAATATTGTTAGTGAAGGATTAAAATTAAAGAAATTATTGTGAAAATAGACCTGGCTATAGTCCAGGTCTTAAATATTATAAATAAATATCACCTCCTCAGACCTTGCATATATCACATTTGGAGGTGTTTTTTATGAATTTAAAATGTATTGGAATTGATATTGGTCATAACTTAAGATGTGATGTAGGCGCTGTAGGCATAAGAAGGGAAGATGAGCTTAATTTATTAGTTGGTAAATCTCTTATAAAAAAGTTTAGGGCAAAGGAAATTAAGGTGGTGGAGTGTTTACCTTCTTCAGCTAGTAATCATAGGGACTCATTAAGTAAAAGATGTAGAACAGCTAACTATGGAAAGGTGGATGTATTTTTGTCTATTCATCATAATGCATGTTCTGGTGGATATGGAAGCGAGTGTTTATGTATTAAGGGAGGGCAACAGAATGCTTTATCAGAAAGATTAAGTAAGGATATTTTAGAAGAAGTTTGTAAGCTTGGACTTAGGAATAGAGGAGTTAAGGATAGAAGAGATCTTTATGTTATTAATAATACAACTATGCCAGCTATCATTGTTGAATGCGCTTTTGTTGATTCTAATAGGGATATGAATGGGTATGATAGTGAAAAGGTTGCTGAAGCTATATTTAAGGGAGTATGTAAGTTTTATGGAATTGATTTGAGCGGTGGAGGAAATCAAGGTGGGACAAGCTCTTCTAAGTATCATGTGGTACAGGAGGGGGATACTCTTTGGGGGATAAGTAGGAAGTATGGAGTAAGTGTTGATAGGTTGATTGAGAGGAATGGAATAGAGGATAAGAATAGAATTTATGTGGGGCAGAAAATTAATTTGTAATTAACTTTAGAATAATGAATATCGAACCATATCATAAGTGAAGCTCTAAATCTTTAATCTAGTTAACTGAACTTACACAGAGTAAAAATCAATGTAGTTTATAGCCTTAGGTATTGATATAACTTACCTAAGGCTATTTATTAGTAAAATATTTAAAAAAGCTATTGACATAAAGCACAAGTATAGTATAATGATGGTATAGATGGATTGTAACTGGTAAAGCAGGCAAAACCTAGAGATTATAATAGTGAGTAAATCTTATTATTATGCTTTAGTTTTTTTTTATACCAAAATATATCCTAAAGTATACTATAATTAAAAAATAATATTGAAGGCTTGTAACTGGTAAAGCAGGCAAAACCTAAAGATTATGATAGTGAGTAGAATCTTACTATTATGCTTTAGGTTTTTTTTATACCCCAAAATATATTAAGAATATTATTTTTTAAAGATGTATGCAAAAAAGAATAAAAGGATTGTAACTGGTAAGGCAGGCAAAACCTAAAGATTATGATAGTAGATAAAATTTCGCTATTGTACTTTAGGTTTTTTTTATTGAAAGGAGGTGAGAGGGAAACATGAGCACAAAACTAATAAATAATGCAGATGATTTTGGATATTCAAATGCTATTAATTATGGAATTATCGATAGTCACAAATATGGAATCTTAACGTCAACTACCATTATGGCTGGTATGCCTGGATTCGAACATGCAGTAGAATTAGCAAAGAAAAATCCAGGACTAGGAATTGGTGTTCATTGTACATTAACTTGTGGTAAGCCAGTGCTTAACTCACATAAGACTTTAGTTGATGAATTTGGATATTTTAAGAAATTATCTTTTTATGAAAATATTGAAACAAGTGTTGATGATGAAGAAGTTTATTTAGAGTGGAAAGCACAAATTGAAAAAGTGATACAAGCAGGTATTAAACCTACTCACTTAGATTCACATCATCATATTCATACATTTAAAAATAACACAAAAATAATTATTAGATTAGCAAAAGAGTATGGATTGCCAGTAAGAAATTCGTATCAAGATCCTGATGTATATAGAAAAGAGGGAGTAAGATGCAATGATATATTACTAGATCCATGGAAGAGGAATGAAGAAAAAATAAAGAAGTCTTCTGATGTTACAAAATCAATTGTTTCAGAGGTAAAAGAAGTTTTAACTGAAAATAAAGACTTGGAAGTTATTGAGTTTATGTGGCATCCAGCATATATGGACATTCATATCATGGAAGGTTCAGGATTTAATTTGCCAAGAATTTATGAGCTAAATGCAATTATTCAAAAAGAATTGGGTGACTATATAAAAGAAAATTTTATACTTTCTACGTATAAAGATCTTTAATTATGGAAGGGGAATTATTTATGAAAGAGATTTTTGGAGCTATAACAAAACAGTTATCTAAGCTTGGGCGTGCAATGTTAATACCAATTGCAGCCACTCCAGTAGCAGGTTTACTAGCACGTCTTAGTGCACCAGATATGCTAAATTTACCTGTGCTAGAATCAGCTTCATGGGTTGTATTTGGTATGCTGGACATGCTATTTGCAATTGGAGCAGTTGTTGCCTATACAAAGGTAAAAGACAAAACTTGTCCGATTTTAGGGTCAATAATTTCATTAGCAGTTTTTAAACAAACACTAGCATTTATGAATCCTGATATTAGTATGGGAGTTTTTGCTGGTATAGTTGTTGGTGTGTTTACTGCTATTATCTACAATTATAGTAGAGAGTGGAAGACTCCAGATATGTTCTCATTTTTTACAGGTGATAAGTTTGTAGTAACTCTAGCACCAATAGCTGCTGTTCCTTTTGGAATTATATTTAGTTACATTTGGGTACCTTGCCAAGCAGGCTTAAACTCATTTGCATTATGGATTGGTGGAGCAGGAGCATTAGGAGTATTAGTATTTGGTTTCTTTAACCGTTTATTAATACCAGTTGGATTACATCACGTTTTAAATTCATTCATTTATTATGAATTGGGTTCATTTACTACTGCTTCAGGAGAGGTTATAACTGGTGAAATTCCAAGATTCCTTGCAGGAGACCCTACTGCCGGTTTATTCCTAGCTATGTTCTTCGTTCCAATGATGTTCGGATTACCAGGAGCATGTTTAGCAATGTATAAAACGGCTAAAGAAAAGTATCGTGAGAAAACAAAGTCATTAATGATGTCTGGAGCTTTAACAACTTTTGTTGCAGGTATTACAGAACCAATTGAATTTTCATTTATGTTTATTGCGCCTCAATTATATGTTTTACATGCAGCGTTAACAGGAGCTGCTGGTGCCATATTATATCTTTTAGATGTTAAATTAGGTATGTCAATTAATTTCTGTGTAATTGACTTTGTATTGAACTATAAATTAGGTCACAATGTTTGGATGATTATTCCGGTTGGTATTGCATTTTTCTTCATATATTACTTCTCATTTAAATTTATTATTCTTAAGAAGGATTTAAAAACTCCAGGACGTGAAGATGATGATTTAGAATTCACAGAAGAAATAAGTGATGAAGAAAAGAATATAAAATTAACTCATAGTAACTATGCATATATGGCAAAGAAAATTTTACAAAATATAGGCGGTAAAGAAAATGTTGAAACAGCAGAATGTTGTGTAACACGTTTACGTCTAGAAATAAAAGATGGATCTTTAGTAAATGAGGCAAATATAAAGAAGACTGGTGCTAAGGGTATAGTACGTTTAAGTGATACATCTATCCAAATTATTATTGGTACAGATGTAAGAAAAGTAATGAAGGAATTTAATTATTTAATAGGGCAATAGTAAAAATAGTTAGAAAGAAGGTAGTATAAATGAAAAATAAATTTGTAATTATTGGTGCTGGGTCAACACATACACCAGGTATATTAGAAGTATTAGCGCAAAGAGCAGAAGAATTAAAGTTAGGTGAATTATGTTTACATGATATAGACGAGGGACGTGTATATCATATGGGAGAATTTAATCGTATATATATGGAAGAGCATTGTCCACAAATTAAAACAAGTTGGACAACCAATCTACGTGAAGCATTAGAAGGTGCTAATTATGTATTTGTACAAATTCGTCCAGGAAGAAATGAACAACGTTCTCTTGATGAGCATACATGTTACAAGCATGGCTTAATAGGACAAGAAACATGCGGCTTAGGAGGATTCTCATTTGCATTAAGAACTATACCAGCTATTTTAGATATAGTTAAAACAGCTTTAGAGGTATGTCCTAATGCATGGATTTTAAACTATTCAAATCCAGAAGCTATGGTATCAGAAGCTGTATACAGAACTTATCCAGAAGCAAAAATGCTATGTATTTGTGATATGCCTATTTCTCAAGAGGAGACTATTGCAGAATATCTAAAGATTCCTCATAGTGAATTGACATTTAAGTACTTTGGATTAAATCACTTTGGTTGGTATACTAATATTTACAATAAGGAAGGAAAAGATTTACTACCTGAAATTCGCAAAGATGTTTTAGATGGAAAATTAACAGAGTTCTATGAGAGTGGTGATAATGGAAAGACAGATGATTACTGGACTAAAACTTTCAATAATGTAATCAAAGGATTTAGGGCATATCCTGATTATCTTCCATTATGCTATTTACAATATTACTATTTCCATGATGAAATGTTAGAACAGTTTGACCATAATTTTACTAGAGCTGATTATGTATTATCTACAAGGGAAGTTACTGTTTATGATGAGTGTAAACGTGTTATTGAAGCAGGAAGTGCAAAAGACTCTTACTTAGTTTCAGGTGTACATGGAAATTATATTGTAGATATAGCAAGTTCAATTATTAATGATAAGCGTGAGAGATATATAATTAATGTAATGAATAATGGAGCAATTGGAAACTTCAATCATGATGCAGTAGTAGAAGTGCCTTGTTATGTAGGAGCTCATGGTATTGAACCAGTATCAGTAGGCTATATTCCACAATTCCATAAATCATTAATGGAAGCTCAAAAGGGATATGAAAAGTTAGCTGTAGAAGCTTGTTTAGAAGGTTCTAAAGAGAAGGCAATGCAAGCAATTCTATTAAATAAAACAGTTCCTTCTTATCGCGTAGGAAAGGCATTATTTGATGATCTATTAGAGATCAATAAGCCATACTGGAATAAAAAGTTTTATGAGTAAAATATGAAAGACAGAATTAAGGTTCGTATAATTCTATTTTTATTAGGAATTTGTATTCTTACTTTAGGGGTAGCACTTACTATACAGGCTGATTATGGTGCAGGAGCTTGGGATTCAGTAAATGTTGGATTATATCAAACATTTGGTCTATCAGTTGGGACATTTTCAATACTGTTATCATTTGTATTTGTATTCATAGGAGGTCTGTTAAGAAAAGGAAAGTTTAAACCTCTTACTATAATAACAGCTATTTTATTAGGAGTGTGTACAGACGGTTGGTTATATTTTATTAGAAACGTCTTTACTTCTTCTAATGAAATAGTAAGAATATACTGTATGGTATTTGGAATAGCAATTTTATCTATAGGTTTAGGAATATATTTATATGCTAATTTAATTCCTAACTCATTAGATGATTGTATGATGGCATTTCATGAAAGGTTTAATATAGGAATAGGGATATCTAAAGTAGGAACGGATTTAATTGGAGTTTTAATTGCATTATCACTAGGAGCAACTATTAATATTGGAACAATATTAAGTGTAATTATAGTAGGACCATTAGCAAACTATATATACACATTGCTATGTAAATGTAAGTATGTATAAGCATTTTATAATATAAAAGTGGAAAAGGATATTTTTGGTTTTTTTAGAGGCCCGATATTCTTTTCCTTTTAGTGCTTTTTATAATTATTTATATTTTTTAAGTTATTTATGGTAATATGTAGGTAATATACTAATATTAAAGTAAAATAAATAATACTATTAAATTAATTGGTGCGTAATATATTAAAGGAGTGAAAGATGCTTATAGGGAGACAGAAAAAAATACTTTCGAAGATTTTAGTTAATTATGCAGGCATTAATATCAATGAAAATGATTACAATAGAAAGGTGCTTAAATATAAAGTAAGAGTAGCATTAACTAGTAATAATGATTTTAATATAACTAATATATTAAAAAGGTGGATAGAAGATAGGTTTAAAGATTCCCTAATATTAGTAGATAATATTCCAATACATTATGCTGATGAATATGTAGGAACAAATGATATTGATTTAATTATATCTACACAGTTTTGTAATAAGATAAATGACATACCAGTATGCTACATAAATTACTTACCTTTTAATTACTATTTAATTGCACTAGGTAAAAATATAGATGGTATAAAATTTAAGGGGAGGGAAAAAGGAAGTTAAGTAGTTTGGTGTATGTATTACTTTATTAATACATTAAGTTGTTTTAGCATTACAAATTGTACATAGTATTGATAGTATCAAGGGGGAAAATCATATGATGAGAGTATTAAAAGTTTTTAATAATAATGTGGTATCTATAATAACAGAAGATAAGAGAGAAGGAATAGTAACTGGAGCAGGAGTTGGCTTTGCTAAAAAACCAGGTGATTTAGTAAATGAGAGTAAAGTTACACAAAGCTTTTTTATTCAAAATGAAAAAAAGAAAAGGTTCTATTCATTTTTGGAAAGAACACCAATTGAATATTTTGAGATTTCAGAAGAAATTTTTTGTTATGCAGAAAAAAAGTTGAAGAAAAAGATGGATGCTTCCATGATGATTGCATTAACAGATCATATTAGTTTTGCAGTAGAAAGAGCAAAAAGTGGAATGATAATGCCTAATTTGATATTGAATGAGACACAAGCCTTATATAAAAAAGAGTTTGAAGTGGGTAAATGGGCTATAAAACATATAAAAAAGAAAACAAATGTTAAATTGTCAGATGGAGAAGCAGGATATATAGCTATTCATATAATTGATGCTACTAATGGAGCCCCTGATAATGATGCGATAAAGATGATAGATACTGTTAAAAAGGTGATAAATATCATAGAAAAAACTTATAATATAAAAATAGGGACTGAAACATTAAATTATTCAAGATTAGTTACTCATTTAAAATTTTTTATTCAAAGAATTAGTCAAGATGAAGAAGATGATAATGATTTTGTTGAGAAGATGTATGATAATTTAACAATAATGGATAAAAAGATAGTTAAATGTATAGATGATATAGCTTCTGCAATTGAGGAAGAATATGATTATACTTCTAATCAATCTGAGAAGGTATATCTTATGATGCATATTTTAAAGATTATTAGAAAGAACTAGTTATGAAGTGTATATGAAAGTTATTTAGAAATATTTAAGTATGTGATGCCAAGTCATGAAGGATTAGCAGTTAGATAAGGATAACAGTTAAATTTTTAGTTTTAGAAAATGTAAGAGAAGCAACATTGATTACTATGGATAGAAAAAGAATTGTTCCATAATATTGTGTATAAATAATTGTTGTATAAAAGCATTTCTGTAAATTTGAATAGGATATATAATTTTGTTAATAATAAACTTTATTAATAATAAACTTTATTAATAAAAAATAGGAAGTGTTTTTATGATCAACATATTAGGTCAAGTTATGGTTTATGTATATAATCAAGATGAAGCAGTAAAGTTTTGGACTGAGAAAGTAGGGTTTACTGTTATATCAGAAGAAGATAATGGTGAAGGGATGAGGTGGATTGAAGTAGCACCTCAAAAGGATTCAGAAACAACTATTGTACTACATAATAAAGAAGTAATTGAAAAAATGACTTCAGCGATTAATTTAGGAACCCCATCATTATTATTTTTTACTGAAGATATAAAAAAGTTATATAAAAAGCTAACTAATAATAATGTAACTGTAGGAGAAATAATAGATATGCCTACAGGTAAAACTTTTAATTTCGCAGATAGTGAAGAAAACTATTTTGCTGTAATTGAAAAAAATAAAATAAAATAAGAACTATGATTTAAAACAAAAGGTTTAATTTGTAAATATAAGCCTTTTGTTTTTTTTCTTAGATTTAGTATAAAAAGTACTCAAATAATGAAAGAGGCAAGTTGTTTTATTATAAGTAGAAATAAATGAATATATAAGGAGAGTTTATAGAGAAAAAATTATTGAAATAAAAAAAACAGTATATTATTATAAAATCTGTGAAAAAAGAAGATATAAGTTTAAACTAAATAATTTTATACAATTTTAGAGTACGATTTATAAGCAGTCTCTTAGTGTTTTAGTATATATAAAGGAAGGGAGAATAAGAAATGATATATAGTATATTAATGACACTAAGAAAAAGTAAAGTTTTTATTGCAATGTTAATAGTCATTATGTGTACAATTATTTATCCAAAGACTGTAAGTGCTGAGGAAAATAAAGTAATTAGAGTAGGATTTCCAAGTGTGAGTGGTTTTACAGAAAAAAAAGATGGGAGTTACACAGGATATGCCTATGAATATTTAAGAGAAATATCCATATATACAGGTTGGAAATATGAATTTGTAGAAAAGAACATTGAAGAACTTTTGGAAGACTTACGAAATGGTGAGATTGATATTTTGGCTGGAATGTTAAAAAATGAAGTGACTATGCAGATTTTTGACTTTCCTAAATATCATTCAGGTATGACATATACCACTTTGGCAGTTTTAGGCGATAATAGCTTTGATGAATCAAAATACAATATATTAGATGGAATGAAAGTGGGCTATCTTGAAAAAAATGTGAATGGTCTAAATGATTTTAAGAAGTTCTGTGAAGAAAATAAGATTAAGGATATTAACCTTATCTCATATTCAGGTGGTAATGAAAGGGAGTTTCTGTTAGAAAAAATGAAGGATGGAGAAGTAGATGCTATTATAGGGGGAGACTTAACTGTAGATAGTAACGAAAATGTTATTGCTAAATTTGGAGGAAACCCATATTACTTTGCTACAACCAAGGGAAATTCAGAAGTTATAGAGGGATTAAATAGAGCTATTTATAAAATCAAAGACGATAATCCCTATTTTGACCAAATCCTTTATAATAAATACTTTGTGAATAATTATAATAATAATTTAGTAATGACTAAAGATGAGATAAATTATATAAAAAATATGAATCCAATAAGGGCAGCATATGTTGATGGTTTAATGCCAATTCAATATTATGATGAAGGTACTAATCAACCAAAGGGGATTTTTGTTGATGCTATGAATTTAATATCTGAAAGAACTGGTATGAAATTTGATTATGTTAGAGCTAAAACCTATGATAAAGCCTATGAAATGATAAAAAATGGTGAAATTGATATAATTATAGGGGTGGTAAATGATTATTCAATTGCAGATAAATATGATTTTATGCTAACAAAAGTATATTTAGATTTTCAGGTATTAAAAGTAGTAAATAATGAAAAAAACAAGAATGAAGATAAAGAGATAATTGCTTTGCCAATAGGTCATGATCCTATTAATTTAACTGATGAATATGAAATTAAATATTATAATAATATTGAAGAATGTTTAAGGGCTGTTGATGAAGGTATAGTAACATCAACTTATGGTAATAGTTATTCTATATCTAATTATAGTGCAGTGGGACACTATAACAATATAAAAGTTATTTATACTGGAGAGGAAATCAAAGTATCAGTTGGAATATCAAACAAAATGGACAGTTATGCAAGAGATATTCTTAATAAAGCTGTGTATAGTTTATCCGATGAGGATATAGAAAATATTGCTCAGAAAAATATATTAAATATTAAGCATTCTAGTAGTATAAAAGATTTTTTCTATACTAATTTAGTTTTATGTTTAACTATAATTAGTATAGTCTTGATTATAATTTCCATATTAATTTACATAATATTCAAAATGAGGTTGAATAAAATAAAGGAAGATAAGCAAAGATTATTTGAAAAAACACAGATAGATTCATTAACGGGCGTTTACAATAGAGAAGCCGGTGAGAAATTAGTTATGGAATATTTAAAGGAAAAAGATGTTTCATTATATTGCGCGTTTATTATCATAGATATAGACTATTTTAAACAGATAAATGATCGCTTAGGACATAAGATAGGAGATGATTTATTGGTGTATTTTGGTAAAATATTAAAAGAGTCTTTTTCAGATAAGGATATTATTTCTCGTTTAGGAGGAGATGAATTTATTGTTTTTATAAAAGATATTGAGGAAAATAATATAGGCAATATTGAAGAAACGCTAAAGAAAGTGTGTAAGTTAATGGATAAGGAAATAGAGCATAATGGTATTAATCAAAGGATATCTCTTAGTTTAGGTTGCGTTATGACAAAACTTAATATGAACTTTAATAAATTATATACTATTGCCGATGAAACATTGTATGAAGTAAAGCGTAACGGCAAGAATGGGTATAAACTAAAAAAGCTTAATTAACTTACTAGCCGTGCACTTATATTATATAGGGGTACGGTTTTTTATTTTTTGATGACTAATTGTAAAATGAAATTGAACTAATAAAAAAATCCATAGTGGATTATTCTGTGTTATGATTTAATCGCCAAACCAAAACATACACGGAGGATAATTACTATGGATTACTCAAATATTAATACAGAATCACGTAAAAATAAACACTTAAATTTTTCAGAACATATGACTATAGAGCTTCGTTTAAAAGATGGATTTTCAATATTTTTTATATTGCAATACTAGGATATTATAAAGTAACAATAAAGTAGAAGATGGAAGTGGAATATTATCTAAACACAAAAAAAGATAAGTACCAAGGGGGGAACTTATCTTTTTTTATTTTTGTTTTCTTAAATATGAAAGTTAATATTGAATAATAACTTTTAGGCACAACGTCATTATTCATTTGATATTTTTATTATAAAAAAATGATTTTATGAAAAAAAGGTGCTAAATTTAACAAAAAAAGTGTAAGATTTTAAACTAATATTATAAGAAGATTGACATAAAAAAAAGAGGGTTTTATCATAAAAATATCCATTTATAACATTTAATAGATGTTTTATATTTAGGAGTGATTATTATAAAAAATGTATTAATAAGGGGATAACTTTTTACGAATCTTCACTAAATGTTCGTATATTATGTGGACCAAATGATGATGGTTGGTTTGATCCAATTAGACCAAGATAATTTAGGAGGTATAGATGAAACTTTCGTTTTATTATAAACTTTCAGATTTGGAAAAATATAAGAGGTTAAAAAAATTTTGGCCGGTATATGTTATTGGTATCATAATTTTTTATTGGAAACTTGACTTTTGGTTAGCTTCAATAATATCAGTTATATTAGCTTTGGTAACAATAACAAATATATATTATTTAAATAAAAAAGCTAATTGAAAGGAGTGAGATGAGAAAAAAGATTCCGTTTTTATCAACGGAAATTTACTTGTTATTTCTAGGGGTAATATCGGTAATTGCTTTTGTTATAGGAAATTTAATTTTTGGATTAAAATGTATATCCTTATTTAAATGATCCTTTAAGAACATATATAGAAACTTTCTATAATGAGATAAGTACAACTGGTGATTATGACAGAGCATTTATGAACTTAAAGAATAAAGCAGAAAGTGAAAGATTAAAAGAAGCTCTTTTAATACTTAATGGTAAATTAATTAGAGATAAAGATATAGAACTAGCAATACAGGATTTCAATGATAAATTTGATAATCCTTATATAGATTTTTTGTGTGCAATAATCAAGTTAGGAATTGAAAGTGGTTTTATAGTCAATTATTACTTTAACATGAACGTGCCCGGATGGGCTATTTTTTTGCTTAATTAGTGTTGCACTTGATATTGTAATTTATCTTTAAAGAAAATTGAATGTGTAAATAAAGAGTTTTATTGTTGTTTGTATGGAAAAAATATTACAATATAAATGTGTTAACTAATATTATTAAGTGCTAGGGTGTGATTATTCTAAATATGGGATTCTAATAATGATGGGTTTATAAAGGGGAAATTTATGGGTGAAAATTATTAAGTATGTAGCAATAATTTTAGGGACGATTCTTTTTTTACTTGGAACAGTTGTTTTTATAGGTTTATCAGGGATCACAGAGACTTTTAATACTGTATCAGCAGTAATTTTAGTTTTAATACCTTTAAGTATTTATTCATTCTATAAGAAAAAGAAGTTAAGGGGATTTTATTTCATTGTATTATCCATTCTTCTAATAGTTGTAATAGATACATATAGTAAGGTAAATATTAGAACCTATGGTGCTGAAAATGCTGTAATGTCAGTAGAAGAAAGGTTAAATATTATAATGGAAGAAGCTGATTTAAGCGATCAGGAGAAAAAAGGAAGACATTATAATAACGAAAAACAATATGAAATTAGTAAATTATCATCTTATGAAATAGTAGAGAAAAAAGTAAATAAAATATATCATTATAACGATACTAAGGAAAATATAAAAACTATGGAACTTATAGAAGAAATCTTAAATGAAAATTCTCATAAGATAGAAAAAATATTTAATTGTAGTACTCCTAGTGAGATCCATATTGTAATTAGATATGATAGTAGCGCAGACAGTGTGGCAGAGGTTAATGGTGCAAATATGCTTGTGGTTACGCCATTTAATGAAAGTTCATATGATAAAGAGTATTGTACAAATGTAATATTACATGAATATGCTCACGTAATTAATATGGAAAAGTTAGCTCAATTTGGTGGACTTGGATTTGGAGATATGCCAGCTTGGTTTGCAGAGGGATTAGGTACTTGGGTAGCTGTAAATATAGGTACTGAGAAAATTGATGAAGAAGGGCTTTATAAAGTTGATTTAACTTCTGAAGAGTATGGTACTACAAAGTTACAGATTAATAATTATTATGGTTCTTGCTATAAAGTAGTGGATGAGATAATAAAAGAAGTTGGGTTAGAAGGTATAGAAAAATGCATTGAAATATGGGCAAGGGAAGATTCAGAGGATGCATTGAAAGTGGTTACTGGTAAAACATTAGAGGATTATTATTATATATTTGATTAATACAATAATTCAGTACATATACATAAAGTTACAAACAAAATGGTGAAAGGGGAAGGTTATGTGGGAGTGATTTTAGATGGAACCAATATTGGTTATTTAGCACTGGCGATAGTTTTTAGTATTATTATTAATTTAAGGATGATAAAAGAAGTAAAAAAGAAAAGTGGGGTAAAAAGCATACTTTTTGGGTTATTCATAACATTAATAGGTATTTTCATAAGTACCATTGTCAAGGATGTAAAAATTGATAATTTCTTTTTGATAATAGCATGCTATTTTGTGCCAACATATTTTCTTGTAAGTGGAGTTATGCTAGCTATAATAGGTTATTTAAAAGAGGAATAGAAAGATTATGAAATTAAATTTAATACAGTGGTATAAGTAATTATATTCAAAAAAACAGCTAGTTAAGGTTATGAAAAATACCTTTAACTAGCTCGTTTTAATTAGTAACTAACAAAAAAGTGCGTACTTTTCATAAAATATATAAAGTATATAATAAATATAGAAATAGTATAATGTTTATTTAAAGGAGAATAATGATATGAAAAAAGAAATAGAAGTATTTGATTATGCTGCTGAAATTATGAAAGCTGTTAAAAAAGGAGTTTTGGTAACCACAAAGGTAGGGGATAAGGTTAATTCTATGACTGTCTCTTGGGGAACTATTGGAATTGAGTGGGGAAAACCTATTTTCACAATTTTTGTAAGAGAGAACCGTTTTACAAAAGATCAACTTGAAAAGAATCCTGAATTCACTGTAAATATTCCAATGGGTGAATTTGATAGAAAAATATTAGGTGTATGTGGAACGAAATCAGGTCGTACAAATGATAAAATTGGTGAACTTAACTTATCCCTTGAAGAGCCTAAAAGCATTTCAGTTCCAGGGATAAAAGAGCTTCCATTAACACTTGAATGCAAGGTTATATACAAACAAAAGCAAGATAAGAATGAGATTACAGAAGAAAATTTAAAAGCCTGTTATCCACAAGATGTAGATGGTTCATTCCATGGAGCAAATAGAGATTTTCATACAGCATACTATGGTGAAATTGTTAGCGCTTATATTATAGAATAGATGAGAAAATAAATAGTAAGGATGATGAAAACAAATAACTACAAATACAGAATGTATTATATATTAGAGAATATATTGAAAAGAAATAAAATTTACCTTATAATGATAAAAAAACTTATTAGATAACTATAAAGAAATATACTGGAGGATAAAGATGGCTGGAAATAAAGTAGTATGTCATTGTAAGAACGTAAGCTATATAGATATTAGAAAGGCAATGATTGCAGGTGCACGTACTGTAGAAGAAATAAAAGAGATGACAGGAGCAGGTACTGCTTGTGGTGGTTGCGTTAAAGAAATAGAAAAGATTTTAGCATCTGTTTGTGGATGTAAAGGAACTTCATTAGAATCAGTAGTAGAAGCAGTCAAAAATGGTGCTGATACAGTTGAAAAGGTTGGAGAAGTTACAGGTGCAGGTACTCAATGTGGAAGATGTAAGGCTTTAGTACAAAACATAATTGAATTAAAAAGATAAAGTAAAATAATCTGTATATATAACTAGAATCCCCATAAATAATATTATTTATGGGGATTCATTTTTATAATGACGTTGTAGGAATGGCAAGACCATTTATAATAGTTAGTATTACAGAATATGGTATAATAAAAAGTACAAAACTAACAGTTAAGTAGGAATTTCACTACTAATTTAATTGGGGGAAAGTAATGGATTATTATACAGCTGCAAAAAAGTTTATATTAAAGAATTCAAGACCACTAGATATGGCAAGATGGAACTATTTATTTGAAGATGGAAGTAAGGAAGATGTAATTAAGGTTTTAAAGACATACCAAAATGACGATGGTGGATTTGCCAATGCACTAGAACCTGATTGTTGGAATATTAACTCAACACCATTGCAAACATGGGTAGCAACTCAAATAATTAAAGAAATTAATTTAGATGATAAAAACCATCCAATAATAAAAGGAATTTTAGATTATTTATCTTCTAAGGATGAATTTGATGGACATAGATGGCATGGCTTAAATACAGTAGTAACAAATGACAATTATCCTCATGCACCTTGGTGGTCTTATAGACAAAAACAAGAATCAACATATAATCCTACGGCAAGTCTAATAGGTTTTATATTGAAATATGCAGAAAAAGATACTGCTATATATAGGTCAGCATGTGAGTTATCAAAAGAAGCTTATAATTATTTTAAAAAGAATTTTCCTTTAGAATCTATGCATGAAAGTGCTTGCTTTGTAGAGTTATACCATTATATGAAAGAGTGCTCTATTTTTAATTTATTGGATATGGAAGAATTTAAAAAATTGTTGCAAAAACAAATTAAGCAAGTTATAACATACGACACTAAAATATGGAGTACTGATTATATATGCAAGCCATCATTGTTTATAAATAGTAAATCAAGTGATTTTTATTTAGAAAACAAGGAGATATGTGACTTTGAATACGAATTTATTTTAAAGACTCAAAATGAGGATGGTTCTTGGGGAGTTACATGGGATTGGAATGATTATCCTGAACAATGGGCTATAAGTAAAAACTGGTGGCAGTCAGATATTATTATAAAAAATATTAAGTACATTAGAGAGTTTAATTTATAAATTAAGCTATATAAATGAGCATTTTTAGGATGTCAAATACTTTTGACATGAGTAAAATAGCCAATATCAAAGACTTTTGATAGTAAAAATTCATTTCAGGTTATAGACTGATAGTGCAGGAGGACATTGTATGAAGATTGGAAAACAAATAAAAAAATATAGAACAGAAATGGAGCTTTCACAGGATGAACTAGCTGAAAAGATATTTGTGTCTCGTCAAACTATTTCGAATTGGGAAAACAATAAGAACTACCCTGATGTGAAAAGCTTATTATTGCTAAGCTCTCTTTTTAATGTCTCTCTTGACATTTTAATTAAAGGAGACCTTGAAGAAATGAAGGAAAAAATTAAATCAGAAGACATTGTGGAATTTAACCATCAAAGTAATATCTTTACTGTGTTGTTATTAGCAACTATTTTATTACCTGTTCCACTTGCACATTTTTTAGGGAAGATTGGGATGGGAATTTGGGGAGTAATTGCAATAGCTGCATTTTGCTATTCTTTGAAGGTTGAAAAATACAAAAAGAAGTTTGATATCCAAACATATAAAGAAATTCTTGCTTTTATGGATGGAAAGAATATGGATGAGCCTCAAAAAAATCAAGAGTATGGCAAACGTCCATATCAGAAAATTTTCTTAGCAGTAGGTGCAGGTGTATTGACAGTAGTAGTAGCAGTAATTATGGCTATTATTATAAAACTTTAAAATATATAAGCTCTAATTAAAATACCCTATTATTCAAAAGTGAATATAGGGTATTTTGTTCTTTTGCAGATGGGGAAAAAATATCCGCTACACCTATAAATTAAAATGCAAAGCATACTATACAATTGTGGTAAAATTTGTTATAATTATATTGCAAAGTTTACTTTGCAATATGGAGGTGTTACGTTGAAAACAAGAATTGCTGAATTGCGAAAGAAACATAAAATTTCGCAAGAAGAACTTGCTTTAGCTGTGGGAGTTACAAGGCAAACTATAACCTCTTTAGAGGTTGAAAAGTATACTGCATCCTTGGTTTTAGCTTATAAGATTGCCAAATACTTTGGCACTACCATAGAGGATATATTTGATTTTTCAGAGGTGGAGGAAATATAAAATGGATAAGTTTAAAAAAGACTTGCAAACCAGAATAAGAATGTTAGTTTGTTACAACAGTATACTAATAATTATGGTGTCTTTTGGCCTTTTTCACCCTACTGCTGGACAAAGCGAATTTGCATTAGGATTTATGTCTGGCGTTAATGTGGGGCTATATGTAGCTGTTCAAGCCTTACTAATTTATTTAGTGTTTAAATATCAAGGAGCCCTTAGAAAAGAAGATAAATTGAGGGAACTATATATTTACGAAAATGATGAACGTTGTAAATATATACGTGCTCAAATAGGTGGAGTTGGTATAAATATCATTTTAGGGGGCTTGGCAATAGGAACAATCATATCAGGATTTTATAATGAAATAGTATTTTTTGTTTTACTTTCAACTTTGATGTTCAGTGCATTAGTGAAAGGAATATTAAAGGTGTACTTTAATAGAAAGGTATAAGGAGATGTGTGTCCTATGAAAAGAAAACTACTTGCTTTATCATCACCAGTGGGAATGATAATATTTTTAATCTATGCTATTGGTAAGCGTTTTATTGGTGAGTATCCAGACATTGTAGCTTATCCTATGATGGTTATTAGTGTTGTTCTAATGATGATTGGAATAGCGTATAATGGGTATTGCTTTGGAAAGAAAAAAAGTCCATATGACTTTAAGTCCTAATTAAAAAATGGGAAGGATAGGCTCCAAGGAGGGGTTTATCCTTTTTATTAACACCAATAATATATATGTTATAATGGATTAATAAAAAGTTATAGGAGATACAGATGGATAAATATTCACAAAATGAACTAGATACAACGGTAAGGTTTATATCTTCTACTATAGGTAAGTGCGAGAAGATGCAGTTAAAATTTGCAGAAGGTACATCACAACATTCCCTTTTAAAAAATCGAATAAAGGGATTATATATTTCAAAAGCTTTGATAGAAAATGATATTAATGTTAGTATGTACACCAAAGAAGATTTAGAAAAAGCCTTGCCACCTGTTGTTTCAATTATAAATAAAACAGAAAAGGCTCAAATAAAATATGAAGAAGGAACTGTTCAATTTAGGAGATTTGCTCCTATTATAAGGGCCATGTATATTTCAAAAGATTTTATAGAGAATGAATTAGAGAAAAGAGGGTAAAAAAGCATGAAGAAAAAAGTAGCATTTATATGTGTCCACAATTCTTGTAGATCACAAATGGCAGAGGCTTTAGGAAAAAAGTTTGCAGGAGATGTGTTTTATTCATATTCAGCAGGCACAGAAAAGAAGCCTCAGATTAATCAAGATGCAGTTAGAATAATTAAAGATTTATATGATATTGATATGAATGAAACTCAAAAATCTAAATTATTATCAGATATACCAAGCGTAGATATAGTTATAAAGATGGGCTGTAATGTTGTATGTCCTTATTTACCTGCAAATCATATTGAAGATTGGGGATTGGAAGATCCAACTGGCAAATCAGATGAAGAGTTTATTAAGGTAGCAAGAGTAATTGAAGAAAAGGTTAAGAACCTTGCACTTAGAATTCAAAATGGAGAAGTTTAGGGGGGAGTAGCATGAAGAAATATGAATATAAATTTGTAGAGGTGCCATTAGTAACAGAAAAGAAAGGTATAATGTCAATTGCACATAAAGGGGAAACTTTTGAGGCCTGTAAGGATGTTATTATTAAAGAAGCTGAAAATGGCTGGAGATTAAAGCAGGTAGTTGTACCCTTCAATGAAAAGAGTGGGGTATATGGGACATATTGTTACCAAGTTATTTTTGAAAGGGAAGTAAACTAAGTCTTATAAAAAAAGAAAAGATAAGTACCAGGGGGGAACTTATCTTTTTCACAAACAACCAATAATGATTCGGCACAAATCACTATTTAATGTAATTATAATCTATAAGGGTTACCAAAAAAAGGTACAAAATTTAATAAAAAGGTGTTATTATTTAAAAAAATAACTTGGGGGTGAACTATGAGGTTTATTAGATTATTATCTAAAGATGATAAAATGTTTAGTGAAGCTATGAAGTTATATGGAAAAAGCTTTCCTTCTCATGAACAAAGAGAAATTGAATCTCAAAAAGAAATATTAAAGGATGAGGAATATCATTTTGATCTAATTTATGATAATGATAGCTTTGTAGGTATTGTTCTTTATTGGGAAACGTCAAATTACATATATATTGAGCATTTTTGCATAGAGCCTAATATGCGTAATAAAAAGTATGGGGAAAAAGCACTTGGATTACTTAAGGAAAAGAAAAAGACAGTAATCTTAGAAATTGACCCACCTATAGATGAGATGTCTATTAGAAGAAAGTCATTTTATACAAGGGTTGGATATAAAGAAAACAGATTCAATCATATCCATCCCCCATATAGCAAATTAAATAAAGGTCATTCACTATCAGTTATGTCATATCCTAATCTTTTGACTGAAATTGAATATGATAATTTTAATTCCTATTTAAAGGATAGAGTTATGAACATTGCTTATTAAGAAGATATAAATACATCACCTTTACCTACTATTACGATTCTATAATCTGGCTTCAAAGGTAGTAGATTATATTTATCAGAATTCTGGGAAAGATGAATTGATTGTAACAAATTTTGGTTTTCATCAAAAACCTGAATAAAAGAAGTATTCACTTTTGAAACATTTTGAACTATATATTTATTATCAGATGAAAAGTTAAAGTCAGTTGCTTTATAAACACCTTCTTCAAATATGTTTACAGCGGATACTAACTGAGGAGAGACACAAAATAATAGTGATAAAGAAATTAAGGATATACTTATAATTTTTTTCATTAAAACAAAACCACCTTTCGGTATTATTTTATCTAAGTATATATTTAAATATACAAAGCTTGAGAGGAGTAATGGAGAAGGTGAATCTTACTTCCAATTAGTCAAATATGAATTTATATACTAAGCTAAAATATGGATTTATAATGAAATAATAAGTATAATAGATAAGTAATAGGTAAATTATGATAAGTGAGAGTGGTTTATGTTGAAGAAATTTCATCAAATATATTTAACTTTAGAAAATGATATTAGAAACAATAGATACTTACCTGGAGAGCGTTTACCTACAGAGGTGATGCTTGCTAAAGAATATGGAGTATCTAGAGAAACTATAAGAAAAGCACAGGACCTTTTATTAGAAAAAGGGTTCATACAAAAGAAACAGGGTTGTGGAGCAATTGTTTTAGATATAAATAAATTTGAAATAGCAGGGTCAGACTTACAAAGTTTCAGTGAACTTCAAAAAGAGAGAAGTTTAGAAAATTCAATTACTGTATTAAAAAATAAAAAGGAAAAGGTATCAAAGCAATTAGCCAAACAACTAAATATAGATGAATCTTCACAAGTAATATCTGTAGAAAGATTAAGAAAGATAGAAGGGGAGTCTGTAATTTTAGATAAAGATTATTTTATAGCAGAAATAATAAAAGAGATACCTTTAGAAAAAGTTCAAGGATCAATATATAATTATATAGAAAAAGACTTACAGCTAACTATTGGATATGCTAATAAAGTTTTTACAGTAGAGCCTGTAACAGAAGAAGATAAAATATTATTAGATATAAAAGATGATACTCATGTAGTAGTTATAAGAAGTGAAGTATATTTAGAGGATACAAGACTTTTTCAATATCATGAATCAAGACATAGAGTTGATAAATTTAAATTTGTAGACTTTGCAAGAAGAAAGAGTTTTTAATAGAAAAAATACCCTTAAAGTAGATAACTTTAAGGGTATTTTTTATTAATTATCTATAAGACTTTTATTAAAGAACTTACTCTTTGAGAAGATATAAGTTAGTAATATTGTAATAGCTATAGACATTCCCATTGCTATAAAGTACACTCCCCATTGAGAAGTAAATATTGATAAGAAGGCTGGTAAACCTGATATACCAATAGAAGTTGCTTTTACATTAAAGAATGAAACAACACCTCCTGCAATACCAGCTCCAATACATGAAGCTAAGAATGGGAAACGATAACGTAAATTAATTCCGAATATTGCAGGTTCAGTTATACCTAACCATGCTGATATTGATGCTGTTAAAGCAACACCCTTAGTTTTCTTGTTTTTTAGTATAAAGAACATAGCTAATGCAGCAGCACCTTGTCCAAGACTTGCCATAACTTGAATTGGCCAAAGAGTTGCAAATCCTAAAGTTCCTATCATTTGTAAGTTAACACCTAAGAATAAATGGTGCATACCAGTTATAACTAGTGGTGAAAGAATAAATCCAAAAATAACACCTGCAATAACAGGAGATATATCAAAAAGACCAATAATACCGTTTGTTATGAAATTAGCAAAAGCCATAGTTGTTGGACCAATTACAGTAAAAGTGATAAAACCAGTAACTAATAAGGTAATAGGTGCAACCAATATAAGTTGAAACATTTCAGGTATTTTCTTATTAAGAAAAATTTCTGTTTTTGCAAGAAGGAATGCAGAACATAATACTGGTATTACTTGTCCTTGATAACCTATCTTTGCTATATTAAATCCTAATATATTCCAGTAAGTAACAGCCTCTGGTGTCTTTGAATATTGAGCACCAGGCATTAAAGCAGGATTTATTAAGATTAGTCCTAATACAATACCTAATAAAGGATTACCACCAAATCTTTTTACTGCAGACCAACCAATAAGCGCTGGTAAGAATGAAAAAGATGTATTGGCAATTAAGTTTACCATGTTAGAAATGCCTTCCCAACTTGCATGAACCTCTAAGAAAGATTGTTCATAAAAGATACCAGGGTTAGTTAATATGTTGTTTATACCCATTAGTAATCCTGAAGCAACAATAGCAGGTAAAATTGGTATGAAGATATCAGCTAATACCTTGATTAATTGTTGTAGTGGATTAAGTTTTTTTGCAGAAGCTTTTTTAACTTCTTCCTTTGTAGATTCTTGAAGACCAGTTTCTTTAATTAATAAATCATATACTTTATTTACTAAACCAGGTCCAATTATAACTTGGAATTGACCATTAGATGAAAAGCTACCTTTAACTATATCTATTGATTCAAGTTCCTTAACATTTACCTTCTCTTCAGACTTTAAGATAAATCTTAATCTTGTAACGCAGTGTGTTACAGCTTCGACATTATTAAGACCACCTACAGCAGAAATAATATCGTTAATATCTTTTTTTGTTGTTACTAAGTTTTTTGTAGAACTTATAAAAACACCTCTTCGTTAAGTGATAGTTGTCTAGACAAATTACAAAATGATTGTAACATCTCAAAAAAATCCTGTCAACGTTTTCTATGGAAAAATTTTAAAAGTATAAAAAATACACCCTGTAAGATAATGTGCTTTATATAGATAATTAAGGCCATTTTGTTCTAAATAAAAATATTTATATATACTTGATTTTATGAAAAAGGAGTTATATTATATAAAAAGAAGTTGTCTAGACAAATTTGCTTGGAGGTGTAATGGTGAACTTTAGAAAAAAGGTTATTTATCAAATATATCCTAAATCATTTTGTGATTCTAATAATGATGGAATAGGAGATTTAAAAGGTATTATAAGCAAGTTACCATATTTATCAGAACTTGGAGTGGACATGTTATGGATTAATCCATTCTTTGTATCACCACAAAATGATAATGGGTACGATATAGCTGATTATAAAAGTATAGATCCTATATTTGGGACTATGGAAGATTTTAATTTGTTAATAGAAGAGTGTAAAAAAAGTAATATAGAAGTAATGTTAGATATGGTGTTAAATCATACATCTACAGAGCATGAATGGTTTAAAAAAGCTTTAAAGGGAGAAAAAAAGTATCAGGATTATTATTTTATAAAAGATAAAAAAGAAAATGATACATTACCTACTAACTGGGAATCTAAATTTGGAGGAGTAGCTTGGGAAAAGTTTGGAGAAACAGACAAGTACTATTTGCATTTATATGATGTTACTCAAGCAGATTTAAATTGGAGAAATAAAGAAGTAAGAGAAGATCTATTTGATGTTGTTAATTACTGGATGGATAAAGGAGTTAGCGGGTTTAGGTTTGATGTTATAAATGTAATTGGTAAAGATGAAGTTTTATTGGACTCAGATAATGAAGTGGGTAAGGAAATGTATACAGACAAACCAATTGTTCATGACTTCCTAAAGGAGCTAAATAGCAGAACATTTGGTAGAAATGAGAACATTATAACTGTTGGTGAAATGTCCTCTACCACTATTGATAACTGTATTAAGTATTCTTCCCCTAAAGAAAAAGAATTGACAATGACATTTAATTTCCACCATTTAAAGGTTGATTATAAAGATGGAGATAAGTGGACTGATATGCCATTTGATTTTAAAATGTTAAAGGAAATTTTAAATCAATGGCAAGAAGGAATTCAAGTAGGAGAAGGGTGGAATGCAACTTTCTGGAATAATCATGATCAACCAAGAGCATTAAGCAGATTCTGTCCTAATGAAAAATATAGGGTTGAAGGGGCTAAAATGTTAGCAACAGTAATTCATTTATTAAGGGGTACGCCTTATATATACCAAGGTGAGGAAATTGGAATGTTAAATCCAAACTTCTCAAATATAGATGATTATAAAGATATAGAAACACATAATGCTTATAAAAAATTAAAAGAAATGAAGGTTGATGATGACAAGATTTTAGAAATAATAAAGGCTAAATCAAGAGATAATAGTCGTACACCTATGCAATGGAATAATGAAGCTAATGCAGGCTTTTCAACAGGAGAACCATGGATTAAGGTTGCAGAAAATTATAATGACATAAATGTAGAAAAAGAGCTTAAAGAAGGGTCAATATTTAATTACTATAAGGAGTTAATAGCCCATAGAAAGAAGCTTGATATTATTTCAGATGGATCTTATAGAGGAATTTTATTAGATCATCCAAGTGTATATGGTTATGTTAGAGAATTAGGAAATGAAAAACTAATTGTATTAAATAATTTTTATGATTCTAATACATATGTCGACATACCAGAGGAACTTTTAAATTGCAATTATAGCTATCTAATAGGTAATTATGAAAAGAGAAATATAGAAAAGAGATTGATGTTAAGACCATATGAAACTATAGCTTTCTATGGTGGTAAGGAAAGGAACGATTAATATGAAACCAAATATTTTATTTATGATTTCACATGATAGTGGAAGAAAATTTAGTTCTTATGGGTATAAGGTTGAAACTCCATGGATAAAAGAGTTAGCTGAAAATGGAATTCAATTTGATAATTATTTTTGCCCTGCACCACAGTGTAGTCCAAGTAGAGGAAGTATTATGACAGGTTTATACCCTCACAATAATGGATTAATGGGATTAGCCCATCTTGGATTTTGTATTGATGGAAAAAATACAACTTTACCAAAGGAATTAAAAAAGAATGGATATGAAACTACATTAATTGGATTAAGTCATGAAACTATAAATGAAGCACCTCCAATAGAAGATAGAGTATTTTCATCAACATACGATTTAGGATATGATAACTTTGTGCCAATAAAAGGAGATAGAGCTCCCAAAGTAGCAGATGAGGTAATTAAATTCTTAGAAGAACATAAAGAAAATAACGAAGTTCCTTTTTATTTAAATGTTGGTTTCTTTGAAACTCATAGAGATTTTGATGAATATGAACCATATGCAGACAATATAGAAGATGTGGAAGTTTTTAAATTTTTACCTGATACAGAGAATATAAGAAAAGATGTAGCTTTATATAATGGATCAGCTAAAATTTTAGATAGAGCTATTGGTAAAATATATAATAAATTAAAAGAAACTAAGCTAGATGAAAATACTATTGTTATTTTTACAACTGACCATGGTGTTGCTTTCCCAGGTGCAAAAGGAATGCTAAAAGAAGCAGGACTAGAGACTGCATTAATTATACTTTTACCTAATAATACAAAGAAGAATATTAAGAAAAAGGCTCTTCTATGTAATGTAGATTTATTGCCTACAATATTAGAACTTATTGATGCTGATATTCCAGAGAATATTGATGGTAAAAGTTTTGCTGAACTTCTAACAAGTGATAAGGATACAGGAAGAGAATCATTCTTTACTGAAATGACATGGCATGATCAATATAGACCTATGAGGGGTATAAGAACAAATGATTTTAGTTATGTAAAGAATTTTGAAGATGGCCCTAAAGTTTATATTACTGTTGATGCACATTTAAGTTTATCAGGAAAGGAAGTAAGAGATGAATTTTATGTTCCTAATGAACCAGAAGAATTATATGATTTAAGGGTTGATCCTTTAGAGGAAAATAATTTAATAAATAATGAGGAATATAAAGATATTGCAGAAGAACTAAGAAGAAAGGTAGAGAATTGGATGATAGAAACTAATGATCCTCTTTTAAAAGGACCTATTAGTGGGGTTGGATCATCTAGATGGGCGAAGGAGATAAGTGAAGGACGAGCTTATCCAGGAAGAGAAGTATATTATAGTAAAAAGGCTTAGGTTATAATTTATAAGGAGTATAGTTTAAATGAATTCTATAATATATTTGACCATTGCACTACTTGCTACAACCATAGGAGCTATGGCTGGACTTGGTGGTGGAGTAATAATTAAGCCTGTTTTAGACTTCCTTGGAGATTATGATGTGGCTACTATAAGTGTATTGTCTTCAATGACAGTATTTACAATGGCTATAGTATCAATAATAAAGCAGATAAGATATAAGTTTAAACTTGAAATAAGAAAAACAGTTTTGCTTGGGATTGGATCTGTTTTAGGAGGTCTAATTGGAGAACAGCTATTAAGCTTAATAATTAGCAAAGTAAATTCAGATGTAGTTACAATAACTCAAAATTCAATACTGGCTGTTCTTTTAATATTTATATTTTATTATATGAACAATAAGAATAAGTTTAAAAGTTATAGAATAGAAAATAGCTTTATATGTATTTTTATAGGGGTATTTATGGGCATGGTATCTTCTTTCTTAAGTATAGGAGGAGGTCCAATAAATGTTTGTATGCTAACTATATTCTTTTCAATGAATACAAAAGAAGCAGCAGTAAATTCAATTATTACAATAATATTCTCTCAACTATCAAAGTTGGTCTCTATATTTTCTCAAGATGGACTTTCCATATTGGTAAGTATGGAAGTACTTCCATTAATGATGATAGGAGGAGTACTTGGAGGCATTATTGGCTCAAGATTTAATAAAAACTTTAGTGAAAAGGCAATAGAGAGAGTATTTAATATGGTACTGATATTATTAGTAGTTTTAAATATTTATAATATTTTAGAAAAGGTTATATAGTTTTGGAGGAAACCTATGCAAAGAAATATAAGCGTTATGATTAAGCCATCATCAAGTAAATGTAATTTAAAGTGTAAATATTGTTTCTATAATTCTATAGCGGATGAAAGAGAAATAAGTGATTATGGATTTTTAAGTGAAGAAGCTCTTGAAGTCATAGTAAACAGAATTGAAGAGTACTGTGATGGAGGATATTGTAACATGGGGTTCCAAGGTGGAGAGCCTATGTTAATTGGACTAGATTTTTACAAAAAACTTGTAGAACTTACAAGTAGTAAAAAGACTAAATTTAATTTTATGATTCAAACAAATGGTACTTTAATAACAGAAGAGTTTGCTAAGTTCTTTTATGAGAATAAGTTCTTAGTTGGTGTATCGCTAGATGGAAGTAAAGAAATTCATAATTTAAACAGAATAAATTATTCTGGCAATGGAAGCTATAACGATGTTATGAAAGGAATAGCTTTATTAAAAAAACATAATGTTGATTTTAATATTTTAGTTGTAGTTACTTATGCATTAAGTAAAAAAATTGAAAGCTGTTACAAGTTTTTAAGAAAGAATGAATTTAACTACATTCAATTCATTCCTTTTATTGAAGCTTTAGATGATTGCAATAGTAACAATTTAAATTTTGCATTAACCTCAAAACAGTATGAAAATTATATGAAGAAGCTTTTTGATATGTGGTATGAAGATGTATCAAAAGGAAATATGGTAAGCATAAGATACTTTGATAATATACTTGGATTATTTTTAGGACGAGACTATGAGGCTTGTGATATGAGAGGAATATGTTCTTGCCAACACATAATTGAAAGTGATGGAAGGGTATATCCTTGTGATTTCTATACATATGAAAAATATAGTATTGGGAATATATTTGATGAAGGTTTTCACCAGATGCATGAAAAGGAGTTAACAAGAAACTTTATAATTAAATCTGTAACTACTGATGCGAAATGTAATAAATGCAAGTATATATCTCTTTGTAGAGGAGGATGCAAAAGACATAGAGAGATCACAGAGGATAATAGGTATAAATTCTGTGAGGCTAGCTATAATTTCTTTGAGTACTCCTATGATAGATTTAGAGAACTTGCAATGAGAATGCTTAATTAAAATTAAAGAGCATTGAAAAAGGGAAGAGTAATTAGGAACTCTTCCTTTTTGCTTATTACAAATAAATATTTAGATATTGTTTTAAATATATAAAGAAATAAACATATATTTATATAAATACATAAATATATGTTTATCTAAATATGCACTTAAAGTTTTGGCTCACAAGGAATTCGTAAAATGAATTCCAAAATAAATTCTGAAGAAGTTTATCATGGAAGATGAAATTTAAAATAAAAAAATAAAACCTGGAATAGTTCCAGGTTTTAAACATTATAAGTATTATTTATAAATTCATTAAAAGGAATTTTCATTTTATCTAATGCTGATTTCTTTTTCTTTACAGCAGTAGAGTAGTTAAGATTTTTAAATGCAGCATATTCTCTAACTGTATGTTCCTCAAAGACAACAAGATTAACTAATTCAAGTTCATCTTTGTTTAGCTCCTTAAAAACATGTTTAATAAGCTGAGCATCTATAATGTCTGACTCCTTTTTCTCATAAGCACACTCCTCAGGTTTAAGAAGAGATTCTAAGTCTGTAGAAATATCACCAGAGAGCAATCCCTCGTGGTCATCCCTTTGAGTAGATTTCCTAAGTATATATTTAAAGTTATTTTTTATAGCATTAATAGAATAAGCAACAAATCTATGTTTGCTTGTATCATATTTAGCTATGCAGTTAAAAAGGATTCTATAGGATTCACTAATAAGATCCTCCCTTTCATATCCAGGAGCAAATACCTTTTTAGTAAGCCCATATATTATTGGTTTGAATTCTTCAACAAGAATTTCTTGTGCTTCAATATCTTTTTCCTTTGCAAGCTTCACTAAAGTTTCAATATACTTATAATCCATAAACATCACCTCTTTTATTATATATGCAATTGTTGCATATATCACATTTTTGGGCATTTTTAACCTCTAGGAAAGTATAAAATTTTAAATTGCTATAAATTAAAGGCATTAATATCTATATATTTTATATCAAGGAGATGATATAGTTAAAATGAAAGTGAGGGTTAATATATGAATGGAAAAATAATATTAAATTTAGCAATTAGTTTAGATGGATACATAGCAGATGAAGATGGTGGATTTGATTGGATAGTTGGAGATGGTAGCCCTACATTAAATACAGAAAACAAAATTGACTTTCCTAAGTTTCTAGAAGGTATTGATGTTGTAGTTATGGGTAGAAATTGTTATGATCAAAATTTTCATAAAGACTATAAGGATAAAGATGTATATATAGCAACCTCAGATGATATGGATGATTATGAAAATTATCATTTTATAAAAGGGGATATCTGCAAACAAATAAGTGAGTTAAAGGCAGAAGGAAAGAATATATTTTTATTTGGCGGAGGCAAAATGATTGATCCCTTTATTAAAGATGATATTGTAGATGAATATATTATAGGAATAATACCTACTATTTTAGGAGAAGGAAGAAAGCTATTCCTTGGAAATGGCATTAAAATAGATCTGAAACTTCAGGAGTATTCAGTTGAGGATGGGATTGTAGTAATGAGGTATTCAAAGAGAAATAATTAAGTGATAACAAAGATTTTAGATTAGGAAGTTAGAAAACTAACTTCCTTTTTACTTTGTATGAAATAATTTGTAAAATAATTTGGGATTTAATAGGGTATTTGGGAGGAATATGAAGGTTAATATAGAATTTTAATAATATGAATAAGGTATAAAAAGGCAAGTATTAGCTTATGGGGAGAGTAGGCCATTATGAAAAAGAAAGAGCGTAAATTATATCTTAAACTGAATGTAAGAATGTTTGGGGAGTTTCGAATATCAAATGAAGATGGCATGTTAAATACAGAGAGTATTCGTTCAGAGATGCTGACAAGATTACTCACTTATATGTTATGTCATAGAAACAAAAGATTAACAGCTCAGGAACTTATAGACGTGCTATGGTCAGAAAATGAAAGTGAAAATCCAATTGGAGCCTTAAAAAATTTAATGTATAGACTTAGAAATTGCTTAAAAAAAGTATGGGGTGATTATGAGTTTATATTAACAGGAAAGGGTACATATAAGTGGAACCCAGAAATTGTTTTGAATGTTGATACAGAAAAATTTGAATATTGTTGTAAGAATATGATTAATGCTGAAAGTGTGGAAGAACAACTGTGGATGGGAAAAAAAGCAATTGAATTATACCAGGGGGTATTTCTTCCTAAATTGTCAGAGGAATATTGGGTAATATCCATGTCTACATACTATAATTCTATGTATTTGGATATAGTAAAAAAACTAGTAAGACTTATGGAAAAAGAAAAGAGATATTCAGAAGTAGAAGAGATATGTCAAAAAGCTTTTAAGACAGAGCCATTAGATGAAGAAATTCATTGTTTTATGCTTAGAGCTTTGATTGCAAATAATAAACAGAAACTGGCTTTAGAACACTATAAACAGACGGAAAGATATTTATATGATGTAATAGGAGTACGACCGTCAAAAGAAATGCAGGAGATTTATGAAAAACTGCAACAGATACAGCATGACCATGAAAGTAATATAGATGTTATTCAAGAAGAATTGAAAGAACAAAAACTTCCCTCTGGAGCTTTTTTGTGTGAATATGGAGTGTTTAGGAAAATATATATATTGGAATCACGTAGTGGTAAAAGGATGGGGATTTCTGTTCATTTGGTATTGATTAGTTTACAGCCTAATTTTCAAATATCAAAAGAAGATGGGAGCTATCTTAATGTTATAAGAGAAGAGATGGAGGTTTTAAAAACAACCTTGCTTAATTGTATGAGGTCTAGTGATGTTATTTGCAAATATAGTGTGAATCAATTTTTAGTAATGCTTCCAGCTTGTAAATATGAAGATGCAAAGATGGTTATTGAACGGTTAAAGGATCAGTTTTACAAAATGGAAAAAACAGATAAAGTGATATTACAATATAGTATTTGTGAAATTGATGATATATAAACTAATAATATTATTATTTAGAACTGGAAATATGCCAGTTCTTTTTTTGATGTATAAAAAAATATAAAATCAAGGATAGTAATTTTATAATTTCCTTATCTTTAGTAAGAAGGGAATAGATATTTATTTTTCTGTGACTTGGAGCTTGCGACGGAACAAGCAAAATAAATATCCACTCCACCTTTTTTGTGACCGTTATGTGACTTTTAGTTAATATATTATAACTATAAAAGTTAAAAATGTAATTGTTTGTTATAATCTGATGAATAATGAGTAAATTAAAAAAATGATTGGAGGAAGAAGAGCCATGAAAAGTAATAAGATGAAGAGAATATTAGTAGCCATACTTTGCATGGTAGTGGTGTTATCCAGTAATATTTCGGTGTTAGTAGAAGGAAAAAGTATTTCAACAGTTGAAATAAGTGCTGGTGAAAATGGGGATAACAACCCTCACAATCAGTTAGGCAATGATTTGAAAGAAACAACAAACAAAGTAGTAGAAAAAGCTTATAACTATGATGGAGAAGAACCAGATTTATCATTAGGTGTTTATCCAGAGCGTTATAAAATTTGGAGAGATGAGACTGACAGAGAACACTCAAATGAGGGGGAGCAAAATAGATATACCTTTGGTGATTTTGGAGAAAGCTACGATATATTTAATATCTTAGCTAGGTACAATGCTTTTACCTTTGATTCATATGAAGGTACACACATTGTTGGACCAGTTGCAGCTGAGGGGAATGTTAAGGTTTCTATAGGTGGCACTACAACAAATGTAGAGTATCCACATACAGTTCCTTCTTATATTGGCGGAAATGCTGAGAATAGTAATACAATCATTACAACTTCTAACATGCCAATATTCATTAATGGAAATATAGAAGCAAACAAGAGATATTGGACAATGCAAGAATCTAACACTTCACTTTATTACAATTATTATTATACAAATGATAATTACAAATACATTGATATGGAAGTGGCAAAAGAAAAAATTATTCAGCAAATGCAAGACTTAAAAGATTTTCAAGGAATTGATGTAACAGGGCATTATATGAAGAAAATTACAATTACTGATAAAGATATAGAAGAAATGAAAAACTTACCTCCAGGTGAAATTATTGAAAAAGAAGGATATACCTTAGAAAATTGTGGATCAGGAAATTATAATTACGGAATTCGATTGAAACTTGGATATAACTTTGAAATTTCTTCAGTTAAAGATATTGATTATATTATTTATGATTATGAAAGCTTACATGAAGTAGGTAATATGACAACATTTATAAATATCTTAGATTCTGGAGAATTTAATATGCCAGCTATATTTAAATCAGTTTCTGATAAATTAGGAGATAAATTAGCTATTATTGGATCTGGAAATATAAAGCCTGCGTATCACTTTGATTCTATTGAGGTTGAAGAGGCCTTTAATATTGTTGGGTTTTTCCCTAATGCAACTAAAATTACAGTAGGGGGAAGTATGAACAAATATGTTGGACATCTAGTAGCACCAAAAGCTCATGTTGAAATAAATAGTGGTGACTATAATGGTACTATGATTGCCAATAGTATTAAATCAAGTGCAGAAGGACATATGTGGCCATTTAATGTTAAGTCTTTATTGGGATTTAGAAAAACAGTAAATGGATCAATACCAAATGAGAATGAAGTGTTTAAATTTAAAATAGAAAATATTTCAAAGCCAGAAACTGCAGAGAATATTCCAATTCAGTATGCAGAAAATACTATAAATGGATTAGTTACATTTGATCTTTCAGGTTTAACAAAGCGAGGGGAGTATATTTTCAAGATTTCAGAAGAATATACCAACACTCAGTACATTAAAAATGATAATGTGTACTATGCTAAATTTAACGTTTTACCATCAACCAGTACAGTAGGTGGTGTTAATATGTCAGCAAAGCTTGAAGGTTTTTATGAAGATGAGAAATGTACAATAAAGCATGATATGAATGGTAGTAATGTATTGTATAACAACTTTAGAGATCTTAAGGTTCAAAAGAAGTGGACTGACACGGAAGGAAATGAGTTGGACAAGCAATATTGGAAGCCAGTATCAGTTGAAATTCATAGAAAAGCAGTTAAAGATGAAACTTTTCAGCCAACTGAAGATACTGTTGTAGATAATGTGGACATAAATGAATTAAAAAATAATACCTTGGTAGAAACTGTTACATTAAGCCAGGAGAATGACTGGAAGCAAACCTTAATAGGAGAACAGTATTTTTCATCAAAAATCCTAGATGAAGATGGAAAGATAGTAAAATATGATTTTAGCTATTATGCAAAAGAGGTAGATGTACCAAGTAATGCTACTGTAAGTTATGAAAATAATGATGGAATTATTATTGGATGCATTATAGTTAAAAATCAAGTGGATTCAGTAGATTTGACTATACAGAAAAAGAGTAGCACAGGTAATAATGATTATCTATCTGGTGCAGAATTTAAACTTTATAAATCAAGTGATTTAAATACACCATTAAAATTTACATTAAATAATGGTTATTATGTATTTGATGAAAATGGAGATAAGGAAACATTATTAACAGATGGTTCAGAAACAGGTAAAGACAGTGTTGGATTGTTAAAAGTAAAAGAGTTACCTTTTGGTGATTATGTTATACAAGAAACAAAACATCCTGAGGGGTTTGTAATTAATAGTCAGTTTATCTTTATTCATGTTGATAGTAAGGGAAGCTATTATCAATTAATGGGTGATGAAAAAGTTCCTAATGAGACCATGGAGAAAGTAAACATTAATCATACATCCACTGATTCTAGTATTAAATTAGAATTTGCCGTTGAAAATACACCAAACATTGAGGTTCCAGAAACAGGTGGTACACCTAATGATATATATAAGAAAATTGGGTTATTGCTTACTTGTTTGGGATTTGTAATGTTTACAGTATATGAGGTAAAGTTCAATAAAAATAGAAAAAAGATAGGGTTCTAAGTAAGAAAGGGAGGAAAATAAAATGAAATTATTAAAAAAGGTAAGTGTACTAGTAGTAGCTGTGGCTATGATGTTAAACATAGTTTCGCCAACATTAACATTTGCAGGTACAGTAAAACAGGGATCATTACAGATTAATAGAGAAGGAGCTACTTATAATCTATACAAAGTTTTAGATTCTAAAACAGAAACTATTGGAGATAAAGATATTCCTATTTTTTCAGTAAATTCTAGCTTTACAAGTTTCTTTAATGGAGATAGTGAATATACATTTGAAAGTGATAAGGGTATTTTGAAAAATGGAGTACTAGTTGTATCTTCTGACAAATTGCTTGGAACTGATAGCACAGAGGATTATAAACAAAGTCCAGAAATGCAAGATCTTACAAAAGCACTTGCTAATTTTATTTTAGCAAAGAGTATAGCTCCTACAGTATTAAAAGGTAATGAAAAATTAGTGTTAAATCAAGGATATTACTTGGTGTTAGAAGATCATACAACAATTACTTCTAATGGAAATTCAGGTCGTGTGCCTTCACAGGCAATGCTAATTAATATCACTACAACAGATCCTATAGTTATTTTCCCTAAGGATTCTGAATTTACAATTGATAAGGTAGTTGAAGAAGGAAATGATAATGTAGCACAAATTGGTACTGAAAAGAACTATAAAATAACATCTACTATACCTACTTATCCATCTAATTATACAGATATCATTTATACTATAACTGATAAAATGTCAAAAGGTTTAACATTAAATGAAGCTTCAATTAATGTTATGATTGGAAATACTGCTGTTATAGTAGATGGTGCAGTGAAGGAAGAATATACTTCATATTTTAAGACATTTGATATTATAAAGAATTCAGATGGTACTACTACAACTACATTTGATTTTAATTATGATGCATTAAAAGCAGCTGCATTAGTTGGACAACCTGTTACAATTACTTATACAGCTAAAATTAATGAAAATGCTTTAGTTCATGATCCAAATACTAATGAAGCTGAGTTGGAATACTCTACATCTCCAGATGGAAATACCACAGGTGGTATTATTACAGATGAAACAGAAACTTATACTTATGGCCTTGATTTACTTAAGCTAGATGGTAGTAATAAAACAACTACATTAGCTGGTGCTAAATTTGAAATAAGAGATAATGCGGGTAATGTAGTTGGAACTGTAACAACTGGTGAAGATGGTAAGGCATCATTCCAAGGTTTAGGGGAAGGTACTTACACAATTACTGAAATAGAAGCACCTAACAGTGAATATGCCTTATTAGATGGGAAAATTACTATTAAAATTACTGCTGACCCAAACAACAAAGCAAATTGTACAGTAGAGCTTAAAGATGGTAAGGTTGAAATAATTGATAATGTAACAGTAGAAAATGGAACAATTTCATTTGATGTATATAACTACAAAGGTATTAACTTACCAGAAACTGGTGGAATGGGTACAACAATCTTTATGGTTGGTGGAGCTTCACTAATTGTATTGGCAGGTGTAATGTTAATAGTCTACTCAAAGAAAAGTAAAAAAGCATAGAATAAAATTGTAAATATGTATAAGAGCCGATGAGGAATCATCGGCTTATATGGTAGTTTTTATGGGAGTGTGCTAGTATGAAAAGACGTTTAATCATGGGATTTATTATTTTGATTATGGTTCTTGGGATAGGCTTAATGGCTTATCCAAGCTTGGCCAATTTTATTAACAATCAATTTTCTATATCTACAATAGGTGATTATAACACCAAGGTAGAAAAATATAATAAAGAGGAAATTGATAAAATAATGAAAAATGCTTATGATTATAACAATTCATTACCTGGTGCATTCCCTGCAGACCCCTTTAGTGGAAAAAATATTTCTAGAAAATCCATGAGTGATTTTAAAGATTTCTTCATGGTACAAGAAGGGGCAATGATTGGATATATAGAGATTCCTAGTGTGGATATTTACCTTCCAATTTACTATGGAACAAGTGATGCAGTGTTAAAGAAGGGTGTTGGATTAATTAAAAATTCATCCTTGCCTGTTGCAGGTGAAAGTTCACATGCTTTGCTTTCTGCACACACTGGATTGCCTTCCCAAGAATTATTTACTGGAATAGAAGAGCTAAAAGATGGAGATGTTTTCTTTATTCATATTATGGATCAGGTTTTTGCATATAGAATAAATCAAAGGAAGGTAGTTTTGCCAGAAGAAACTAGTGATTTAATGATTGAAGAGGGAAAAACATATATAACATTGATTACATGTACACCATATGGCATTAATACTCATAGATTACTTGTCCGTGGAGAATATGATCCTAATTTTGATTTTTCATCTGAGGAATATACATTTACATCTCAAAAACATAAAAATGACTGGTTATGGATGATCCTTGTCAGTGGATTTGTTGTTATTGGCATTGTTGGATTCATCATCTTCAATAAGAAGAAAAAAGAAAGCAAAAAGGAGGAAAACTAATAAAATGAAGAAACAAAATAGTATATATATAAAGTTAATAGTTGCTGCATTTATGTTCCTTACTATATTTGCATTGCCAGTTCAAGCTGCCAAGAATGGTTCAATTACAATTATAGATAAGACTTATGAAGGAAAGCTACTAGAAAATATTAATGTTAAGCTTTATAAAGTAGCAGATTTTACTGATGATTCAAGAAGGGAAATTATCATGAAAGATGCATTTAAAGATTTTGAATTAGACATTGATAAATTAGTTTCCTCTGATGCTTTAGAAGAGAGTGCTCGTCTTTGTGAGAGCTTTATTAGAGAAGGTTCCATTAAACCTTTAGCTACCACTGTAACAGATAAGAATGGAAAAGCTGTATTTTCAGATATAAATGATGGTATTTATTTAATTATTCAGAGCCAAGCAAATTCTGATAAATATACAGTAACTTCTGTACCCTTTTATGTACAGGTTCCCTTTGTAGATAAAGATGGAAATGCAAATTATAAAGTTACAACATATCCAAAAAATGAAGTTGTATACCCTGAAGACATGGATGAATTATCTGTTATAAAGATATGGAAAGATAATAATAACAAAGACAAAATGCGTCCAGATTATATTGAAGTAGGCTTATATGGAAATGGACAGCTAAAGGAAACTGTGGTGTTAAGTAATCTTAATAATTGGTCATATACTTGGAAAGATTTATCAAAGGATGTTGTTTGGAATGTGAAAGAAATTAGGGTTCCAGACAATTATCGTATGACAAGTGAAAGAAATCAAAATCATATTACCATTACCAATGAGTTTTACAGTGATGGTGATAGCTATGAAATTGCAGATACAGGGGATAAAATGAGGATAGGATTTTATGTTATGTTATTTGCAGCTTCTGGGGGATTGCTTCTGATTTATGTAAAGTATTTTAGAAAAAGGCATTAGTTTATGAATATTTTTTGCTTAGGAAGTTAGAAACTAACTTCCTTTTATAATATCCATTCCACCTTTTTATATAAAATAGTTGGAAAATGATAATATATTTAGGAGGAATTTTAAATTATGTATAGAAATTTAATATTGTGAACTATATGTTAACAGATGACTTTTAATAGACAGAAGAGTGGGAGATGAAATTTATGATTGAGGCTATGGAACAGCAAATGGTTAATTACATTAATAACAGGTGGACAAAAGACATAAATAAGAGAAGAGAAGTTGATATTAATAAATTTTGTGAGTGTTTTAGGGTGCTATGTTCAAGTAGAAATTCTACTTTGTGCATAATTACAAGTATTAAAGAAGAAGGATATACCCATAGAAATGAATATGAGTTAAAAGAAAATCTTGCTTGGATATATGATTGGGTTACCAGTGATTGTATTAATAATGTAATTAAAAAATATGAGGAGTCTACAGGTAAAGATACAAAAAAGGTTGATGAATATAAAGCAGAGGTTCCTTTAATAAAAGAATTTCTATGGAATCTTAAAGAAGAAGTAATTGAAATAAGCATAGGAAAGTTATTTGTGTTTCATAACATAAGTGAAGAGGTGTAAGATGATTAGTCCTAAAAGAGCATGGAAAGAATTTGATTCTTTTGAAGAAAAGTTAGAAAAATTAAGGGAGTTTGAAATTATATCTCCTAAGGCAAAAGAAATAAAGACCCTATACTACAAAGGAGCTTATACTGCAGATATTGTAGAATGTGATGTTGTAGGATATGTAGATAAATTTGAAATTATATTAAATATAAATGGTGAATTACATAGTATTATGCCAGAGTGTTTTGTAGAGATGCAAAAAAGGGAAAGGTTTATAATTGTTGATATAGAGACTCCTAAAAGTTTTAAACCAAAGGATGGAATAAGAGAAGTAGCAGCAGTTTTTGTGGAAGACTACAGAGTGGTAGATTCTATTCATATTGCAAAGATAACAGATGAAGACTTGTATAAAAAAGGTTATGGACAAGGCCTAGAAGCAATTGAAGAAGATAAAGAGAGTATAGAAAAGTTCAAAGCATTCATATCAAAGTATAAATGTCCCATAATAGCTCATAATGCACAGTTTGAAAGAAGTTTTCTAAGATATTGGAAGTGGGTAGATGAAAAACAAAAGTTTTACTGTAGTATGCATAATATAAAGTTAAAAGAGGATTTAGAGAGTTATAAGTTAATTAGCTTATTAAAACACTTTAGAATAAAGAGTGAACAAACACATACTGCAATGCAAGATGTCTTAGACTTACTGGAATTATTAAAGGTAGTAAAAATAGAAAAATGGGTAGAATTAGGTGCATCATCAATTAAAGAAGCCCCAGATAAAGATACTGATAAAAAAGTTAACACTAAAATAAAGTATTTAAGTAAGGAAGAAAAAGAAAAAAATAAAAGAAGGCTTGAAAAGGCTAAAAACAATATAATTAAAGACATATTTAATGGCAAGAAGCTTGTTTTTACAGGTGATATGACAAAGGAAAGAAACGAAATGATGGAGTTAGCAATTAAATATGGTGCAACAGCTGCAACAAGCGTAAGTGGTAAAACAGGTTTAGTTGTATTAGGAGAAGCACCTGGAAAAAGCAAAGTAAGTAAAGCAGAGCAATTAGGAATAAAAATGATATCTGAAAAAGAATTCTTTGAAATTATAGAAGGAGAAGAAATAGTTTAGGAGGTTAGGAAACTAACTTCCTTTTTTAATATCTAGGAAATAATTTGAAATATAATAATGTATTTGGAAGGAATATGGAGAAGTATATAGAATTTTAAGTATATGAATAAATTGTTAAAGGTTAAGTGAGATATGGATAAAGAATTTATGAGAAATATAGCAGAAAAAGAGATAGCCATGGGTGTAGATGTTCCCTATAGCAGGGAAGTAGATTACATAACTTTCTCTAGAGTTTTAAAGGATGATAGAGTTGTTGCCAGTTATAAAATGTATTGGCTGCTAGCAATATTAGATGAAGTTCAAGAAGGTAATGTAGAAATAGAATTTAGAAAATTAATAACTAGAATGATTGCCTATGCATGGTACCCTATATCAAAATTCAGACTATACTTTGGAGCATGGGATAACTTAGGAAAGGTTGTTAATTATATTTCAGATACCTATAATTTGAAAGCAAACATTAATAAAGGTGAATTAATAGATTTTATTTATAATTCCAATGATAAAGAATTAAACAAAATGATAAAAAACTTAACATATAATGTTCCACACAAGTTTTTATCACCATTTTATGATGGTATAGCTAAGGAGCCTCCTATAAAGACTGTAATGATACTTTCTAAGGAGCATAAGAGATGGATATATGAAATCTATAGAAATAGTGATGAAGAAAACTGTATCAGAATTAGAGAAGGTTGGGATGATTACTTAAAGTATAACTACAAGATGATTCAAGGATGGGTTTATTATAAGTTAGTTTGTTTCTTGCAAAAAAGAAATCCTAATGTTCCAGGAATAGCTATGAAGCTTGAAACACCACAAAATAGAAAACTTACCACTCAAACAAAGATTTGGACTAGCATTATAGAAAGAAAAAATATCATTGATTTATATACAGGACTACCATTTACAAAGGAAAATTATAAAGAGCATGGTAACTTAAGCATGGACCATTTTATACCATGGAGCTTTGTACTTCATGATCAAATGTGGAATTTGGTTCCTACCTTTAAAAATATAAATAGTCAAAAAAGTGATAATTTATTTAATTATGAAGATTATATAGAAGGTTTAGCCCAATTGCAGTATGATGCTTTTTGCTTTGTGGTAGATGAAAATAAGAAAGATGAAATTGAGGAATATAGGGGAATTTTAAGAGTTCCAGATGCAGTAGCTTTTAAAGATGAAGGAAGTTATGAAGAGTTTTTTAAAAGGTATAAGGATGGGACATGCCCTATTTATAATATTGCTGCTAACCAAGGATTTAAGGTGGTTAATGGGATTTATATAAGAAGGTAAATTATAAATATAGATTTTTGTGACAATAATCCTAATGAATAAAAATATGAAGGAGAGATTTGTTATGAAAATAGTTAGTTGGAATTGTAATGGAGCTTTTAGAAAAAAATATGAAACATTAGATAAGATATATGATGCAGACATTTATGTGATACAAGAATGTGAGAACCCTGAACTGTCAAAGGATGAAGGTTATATAAAGTTTGGAAAGAATGGACTATGGCAAGGGTATAAAAATAAGGGATTAGGGATATTTGCTAAGGATAATATAACTTTAGAGCCAGCAAAATGGAGTACTTATGGATTACAATATTTTATCCCTTGTAAAGTCAATAATAAATTTAATCTTCTTGGAGTATGGGCTTGTGGAAAATATATAGAAGAGTTTTATGTTTTTTTACAAATATATAAAGAAAAATATGAAGATTTCAGTAATACAGTTATATGTGGAGACTTTAATAGTAATAGTATTTGGGATAAACAACACAAAAATAGAAACCATAGTGCTGTTGTAGAAGATTTAAGTAAAGGTGGTTTACATAGTTGCTATCATCTGTTGAAAGGGGAAAAGCAGGGTGAGGAGAGTACAGCAACTTTTTATATGCATAGGTATAAGGAAAAAGGATTTTTTATAGATTATTTTTTCTGTAATAAAGATAAAAAATATGATTTTAGTTTGGGGCTATATGAGGATTGGATTGGAGAAAGTGATCATATGCCAATGATGCTTGAAATTGATTATTAGGGTGAGGTGTGGAAATGCAAAGGTATAACAAGCTAGTAAGAGATAGGATTCCTGAAATTATAAGAGCTGATGGCAAGGAATGTGAGATTAGAGTAGCTGAAGGTAAGGAAAAGTATGAATTGCTTGAGAAGAAACTTATGGAAGAGGTTAATGAGTTTTTAGAAGATAAGAATTTAGAAGAACTTGCGGATGTTATGGAGGTTCTTTTTGGACTGGCTAGGGAGATTGGATATAGTGAAGAGGATTTGATTAGGAAGAGGGAAGAGAAGAAGGGGGAACGTGGTGGATTTGAAGAGGGGATAGTACTGATAAAGATAAAACAGGAGTAATAATATTATTACTGTAGAGTATTATGTACAATAGTAGGTATAGTATTTGTGCACTCACATTAGTGAAATTTTAACTATGGAGTGTGCATTTTTATGCATAAAATCAACTTAAAGATAAGATATTAATAGAATTGTATTAATATTTACCTTATTCATCTTTCTTTTTAGTAGATTAAAAAAGTTAATTTTAAAATAAGTAAAAATATAAAAAATAAACTAAAATGTTACAAAATATTCTATATAATGTTAAAATATATATTATATAAAATTAAAATGTTGTGTTAAGGGGAAGTAATATGGAGATAATAAATAACCAAAACAAGTTATTAGGTGATGATATAAAAGAAGAACTTAATAATAAAAGTAAATTAAAAATAGTAGCTTCTTGTTTTTCTATTTATGCATTTGATGCACTTAAAGATGAACTTGAAAATATTGAAGATTTACAGTTCATTTTTTCATCTCCAACATTTATTGAAGAAAAGATATCAGACAAGATAAAAAAGGAAAGTAGAGAATTTTATATACCACATGAGATAAGGGAAAATACATTATATGGAACACCTTTTGAAGTAAGGCTTAGAAATAAGCTTACTCAGAAAGCTATAGCTAAAGAATGTGCTGAATGGATTAAGAAAAAAGTTAAATTTAAGTCAAATCTCTCCAATAATTCTATGTCAAACTTTATTGCTATAGAAGAAAAGTATAAGAATGTTACATATATGCCAGTTGAAAATTTTACAACTAGCGAATTAGGATATGAAAAAGATAATTCAATATTTAAAGTAATAACAAAATTTGATGATTCTGCTACTACAAGTATGTTTTTAAAGCAATTTGATGATATGTGGAATGATGGTGAAAAATTTGAGGATGTAACTGAAAATATAGTAGAATATATAACTAGTGCTTATAGGGAAAATGCACCAGAATATATTTATTTTATAATACTATATAATATTTTTAGTGATTATTTAAATGATTTATCTGAAGATTATATGCCTAATGATTTAACAGGATTTAAAAATACTATTATATGGAGTAAATTATATAATTACCAGAAAGATGCAGCAATAGGGATAATAAATAAGTTAGAAAAATACAATGGCTGCATACTAGCTGATAGCGTAGGTCTTGGTAAGACTTTTACAGCTCTATCTGTAATGAAATATTATGATTTAAAAAATAAATCAATATTAGTTTTATGTCCTAAAAAACTATCAGATAATTGGAATAGGTATAGAGGAAATAAGAAAAATAATATTTTTTATAAAGATAGAATTAGGTTTGATGTACATTATCATACTGATATGGGAAGAAAGTCAGGTTTAAGCAATGGAAGTAAAATAGAAGAAATATATTGGGAAAATTATGATCTTGTTGTTATTGATGAAAGCCATAACTTTAGAAATAATAATCAATATAAAGAAAAGGAAACAAGATATCAGTATCTACTTAATAGAATTATAAAACCGGGAGTAAAAACAAAGGTACTAATGTTAAGTGCAACTCCAGTAAATAATAAATTTAAGGATTTGCAAAATCAATTAGCTTTAGCTTATGGGGATAATCTTGAAGAATTTGAAGAAAAATTGGATACAGATACTCCAATGAGACAAATATTTTTAAAGGCTCAGAGAGTATTTAATGAATGGATTAAGATACCTTCAGAGGAGAGAAAAGCAAAGGATTTAATTGATAACTTAGATATAGATTTTTCAGTACTATTAGATAGTGTAACAATAGCTAGAAGTAGAAAACATATTGTTAAGTATTACGATACAAAGGATATTGGAAGTTTTCCTGAGAGATTGAAGCCAGAATCCTACTACTCTAATTTAACTAGTAAAGATAACGTTGTAGGGTATGATGAAATTTATAGTGTTATAAGTAATATGTCATTAGCTGTTTATGCACCTATGTCTTATATATTAAATAGTAAGTTTTCTAAGTATGCAGAAATTTATGATACCAAGATAGAGGGAAAGGGCAATTTAAAACAATCTAGCCGTGAAAAATCTCTTCAAAGACTGATGACAATAATGATGCTAAAAAGATTAGAAAGTTCTATTGAATCTTTTAGGATAACCTTAAAGAAAATATTAGATATAAATTTAGATACTTTAGATATTATAAGAGCCTATAATAGTAGCACTAATAATTCAATTGTAAGTGTAGTTGATACGTTATCACAAGTTGAAATTGATGAACTAAATGGAGAAAGTTTAGATTTTGATACTGAAACAACTAGAGGTAAAGTTAAAATAGATTTGAGAGATATGGATTTATTAAGTTGGGAAAGAGATATTGTAGAAGATATAAATATACTTACTTATTTACAAAGAGAAATGAATAAGATTGGTGTTAATGATGATGTTAAACTTCAAAAGTTAAAAGAACTTATAGAAGATAAAATAGAAAATCCATTTAATGAAGGAAATAAAAAGATATTGATTTTTTCAGCATTTGCAGATACAACAACATATCTTTATAACTATCTAAGTAAGTATTTAAAAGAGAAATATAATATTGAGTCAGCAAAGGTTGAAGGTGGAATTAATGGAAATAAATCCACAATAAAAGGATTATCTGATATGGATAAAATTCTAACTTTTTTCTCACCAAGAAGTAAAGAAAAAGAACTGATTTATCCTGGAGAAATTGGAGAATTAACTGTATTAATAGGTACTGATTGTATTTCAGAGGGGCAAAACCTACAGGATTGTGATATTTGTATAAATTATGATATACACTGGAATCCGGTAAGAATAGTTCAACGATTTGGGCGTATTGACCGTATAGGAAGTGAAAATAAATTTATTAAACTAGTTAATTTTTGGCCTAATATTTCATTAGATGAATATATAAATTTGAATGATAGAGTTATGGGGCGTATGACAATAGTTGATGCTACAGGTACAGCAGATGATAATCCAATTTCAGAAGAACAACTTAATGCTGATTATAGAAAAGTTCAACTTAAAAAGCTTCAGGATGGAGAACTACAAGATCTTGATGACGTTGATGGAAGTATTAGCATTACTGATTTAGGACTTAATGACTTTAGGATGGATATGACAGAATACATAAAGGAAAAAGGCGAACCTAAATATGTACCTAAAGGTATGCATGCAGTAGTAAAAGCTAATGAATCCCTAGGAATTGAAAAAGGTGTTGTTTATGTATTAAAGAACACAATAAATGAAGTTAATATTAAAAAACAGAATATACTTCATCCATTTTATATTGTGTATGTAAAAGATGATGGAGAAATTAAATTTAATCATTTGGAAGTGAAAAATATTCTGGATGTTTTGAGAGCATCTTGTAAGAATATTAATGAACCTATTAGTGAGGTATGTAATAAATTTAACAAAGAAACAAAAGATGGACATAAAATGGACAAGTATAGTGAATTATTGGAGTCTGCTATAGAATCTATTATTAATGTAAAAGAAGAAAAAGATTTAAAAAGTTTATTTACAGTTGGAAGTCAAATATTATTTCAGGAAACATTTAAAGGTCTTGATGATTTTGAACTTATAGCATTTGTAGTTATAAGGTAGGTGATTATATGTTTGATTTGAATAATAAAACAGTAGTTAATAGATCGTTTAAAATAAGAGAAATATTTAAAATGATAAACGCAGACAAAGATTTAAAAAGAGATGCTGAAGTTATTAAAAAGATAAATTTAGCTAATGTAATTTCAAAAGAAACATTAAATATAAAGTCAAATGAATCATGTAGGGAGATATATGTTTTTAATATTACTTTAAAGGAAAAAAGAATTCCAATTGATTTTATTAAAACGTTTGATAAGAATATAGAACTTCATACTTATTTTATATTTGAGCATGAAGATGAGTTTAAAGAATTATGTATTTATAGATATGTTCAAGATAGCAATATCAAACGTGGACGAATTTATGAAAGTGCATGGGGCAATAAGGAAAGTAAGGAGTTGCCTTATTGTATCAATATTTGTGAAATATATAATAGTTTTATTTTAAATTTAGTTGATTTAAAGATTAGAGAAAATGAAAATATAAATGATTTTTTAGAAAGGCTTTATAATATAGAACAATTAAGAAAAGAAATAAGCACTTTGGAGAAAAAAGCATTTAAGGAATCTCAGCCTAGAAAGAAATTTGATATAGGTAGGGAAGTAAAAATAAAAAAAGAAAAGTTAAAAGGGTTAGAGGGAGAATAATATGGACAAGCTTAAAATGCACACTAAGAGTAAAGTTGATATAAATATAGAGAGTATAGGAGCGCTATTTCCTAATACGGTAACAGAAACTATAAGAGGCTATGATGAAAATAATAATGTAATAATAGAAAAAGCAATAGATTTTGATATTTTGAAGCAGGAATTATCAAAAGTTATAGTTGAAGGAAGAGAAGAGCGATATCAAATGAATTGGCCCGGGAAGAAAGAAGCAATACTTACAGCCAATACTCCAATAAACAAAACGTTAAGACCTTGTAGAGAAGATAGTGTAAACTTTGATGATACAGAAAATCTATATATTGAAGGAGATAATTTGGAAGTATTAAAATTACTTCAAGAAACCTACCTAAATAGGGTGAAAATGATATATATTGATCCACCATACAATACAGGTAATGACAGCTTTGTCTATAATAATAATTTTCAAATGAGTAATGAACAATTCAGTGAAGCAAGTGGACAATACGATGAATATGGAAATTTGAATTATGATATAAGAAAAAATAATGAAAGCAACGGAAAATTTCATACAGATTGGCTTAATATGATGTATCCTAGATTAAAATTAGCTAAGGATTTACTAAAGGATGATGGAGTAATATTTATTAGTATTGATGATAATGAAGTTGAAAATATGAAAAAGGTTTGCAATGAAATTTTTGGCGAACAGAATTATGCTGCTACTTTTATATGGACAAAGACATCAACACCTCCATCACTATCGTATAAATGTAGAAAAACTGTTGAATATGTATTGGCTTATGAAAAGAATATTAGTCCGCAAAAATACTTTGGAAATTTACTTGATGGTGGGGATGTTCCATTTCTTAATAGTGGAAATCCAATTAAAACAATAGTTTTTCCTCCTCACAGTGTTCAACTTAAATTTATAAAAGATGGTGTGATTCCAGCAGGAATAAAGGAAAAGGTTGTATTAGAAAATGAGTTGGTTGTAAAAGATGGATGGAATCAAAATGAAGTCATTATTACCGGAGAATTCAAATGGGAACAAAATACAGTTAATAACGAAATAAAAAATGGCACTTATTTCGTTATTAAATCTAAAAAGTTTTCGATTCGTTTTCAAAGAACAAATTTAAACGATGCATACAAAACACCTACTAATTTTTTGAATATTGAGTTAAATAAGGAAGTAGGTGTTGGGACTAATGAAACAGCAGTAAAAGAGCTAAAAATATTAGATTTGGACAAATTTTTCGATTATCCAAAACCAATTTCACTAATAGAGCAAATTCTTCAAATGGTTTGTAAAATGTCATCCGATGCAATAGTGATTGATTTCTTTTCAGGTTCAGCAACAACGGCTAATGCAATTATGAAGCTTAATGCTGAAGATGGAGGTAAGCGTAAGTTTATAATGGTCCAGCTTCCAGAAGTAACTGATGATAAATCTGAAGCACGTAAGGCAGGTTATGAAAATATTTGTGAAATTGGTAAAGAGCGTATTAGAAGAGCAGGAAAAAAGATAATAGATGAAAATCCGGAAGTAGCAGATAAATTAGATATTGGATTTAGAGTGCTTAAGCTTGATTCTAGTAATATGAAGGATGTTTATTATAATCCTAATGAGTATACCCAAGATATGCTTTCTCATTTAGAAAGCAATATAAAAGATGATAGGACAAGTGAGGATTTATTATTTCAAGTTATGCTTGATTTAGGAGAATTATTATCTAGTGATATTAGGGAAATTGGTATAGAAGGTAAAAAAGTATTTAATGTTGGTGATGGTAATATTGTTGCATGTTTTGATGATGAGATTACAAATGAAGTATTAACAGAGATAGCTAAAATCAAACCTTTATATGCAGTGTTTAGAGATAGTGCATTATCTAATGATTCTGTAGCTACAAACTTTGAACAGATATTTAAAACATATAGTCCAAATACAATAAGAAAAGTATTGTAGGAGGAGAGTATAATGAAGTTTAAATTTAAAGTACAAGACTATCAAACAAAAGCAGTACAAAGTGTTATAGATGTTTTTAAAGGACAGCCATATAATGATCACATTAAATATACTAGAGACTTAGGTATAAGGAAAAATAAAAATGTTATAAAGTATAAAGATGCAGAAGGAAATGAAAATATAGCAGAAAAAGGTTCTCTTTTTAATGCAATTGATAGTGAAATAAAATATAAAGATATAATAAATTATTATTATGATGACATAGAAAATAGTGATGGATTTGAAAATGCAAAATTATTACTTACTGATGAAGAATTATTGAGAAATATTAATCATATTCAATCTATAAGTAATATAAAAGAATCAAATAAATTAGTTAAGCATTTAGGCAGATGTAGTCTTGATATAGAAATGGAAACAGGAACAGGAAAAACTTATGTTTATCTTAAAACTATATTTGAATTAAATAAAAACTATGGATTCAGTAAATTTATTGTAGTGGTGCCTTCAATAGCTATTCGTGAAGGTGTTAAAAAGACGTTTGAAATAACAGAAGAACATTTTATGGAAAATTACCATAAAAAAGCAAGATATTTTATTTACGATAGTAAACATTTAAATAATTTGGATGATTTTAGTAAAGATTCCAACATAAATGTAATGATAATAAATGCACAAGCATTTAATACAAGAGGAAAAGATGCAAGGCGTATATATGAAAAACTTGATGAATTCCAAAGTAGAAAACCTATTGACGTTATAGCAGCTAATAGACCTATATTAATAATTGATGAACCACAAAAATTAGGGGGAAAGGCTACTCAAGAATCGTTAAAGTTATTTAATCCATTATTTTGTTTGAATTATTCTGCAACACATAAAGAGCAGCATAATCTTATTTATGTTTTAGATGCACTGGATGCCTACAATGAAAGATTAGTTAAAAAGATAGAAGTTAAAGGCTTTGAAGTAAAGAACTTTAGAGGAACTGAAAAGTATTTATATTTAGATGAAATAATAGTTTCATCTAAAAAGCCACCAATGGCAAGAATTGAATTAGAAATAAAGTATAACAACTCAATAAATAGAGAAAGTCGTATATTTGATATTGGTGATAATTTATATGTTACTTCAAATAATATGGAGCAATATAAAGAAAACTTTGTTATAAATGAAATAAATCCAATTGAAGGGACTGTTACTTTTACTAATGGATTAGTTATTACTAAAGGTGAGATAGTTGGAGATATTTCAGAAAAAGATATGAGAAGAATACAAATAAGGGAAACTATAGCATCTCATTTTGAAAAAGAGGAAGCTTTATTTAATAAAGGAATAAAAACATTATCACTATTTTTTATAGATGAAGTAGCTAAATATAGAGTATATGATGAAAATGGAGTAGAGAAAAACTCAGAGTATGCTCAAATTTTTGAACAAGAATATACTAGTATTTTAAATGAGTACATTACTTTATTAGATACACCATATATTAGATATTTAAAAAGCATTGATGCAAAAGATACACATAAAGGATATTTTAGTATTGATAAAAAAACAAAAAGAGTTGTGGATTCACTAGTAAAAGGTAAGAGTACAGAAAGTGATGATGTTAGTGCATATGATTTAATATTAAAAAACAAAGAGCGTTTACTAAGTTTTGAAGAGCCAACAAGATTTATATTTTCACATTCAGCATTAAGAGAAGGATGGGATAACCCTAATGTATTCCAAATATGTACTTTAAAGCATAGTGATAGTACAACACAGAAACGTCAAGAGGTTGGTAGAGGACTAAGATTATGTGTTGACAAAAATGGTGATAGAGTAGATGTAAATTATCCTGGAGTAACAAAAGAAACCATTCATGATATTAATAAATTGACTGTAATAGCAAGTGAAAGTTATAAAGGTTTTGTAGAAGGATTACAAAAAGATATTAGATCAGATTTATATGAGAGACCTAAAAAAGCTACTATAGAATATTTTCAAGGTAAGAAAATTGTAATAGATGATGAGGTAGTAGTAATAGATAACAAACAAGCAAAGGAGATTTATAGATATTTAATCAAAAATGATTATATAGATGAAGATGAGAATATTACAGAAAAGTATAGAAATGATTTGGAAAATAATTGTATTGTTGATCTTCCGGAAGATTTACATTCAGTTGCTGAAGGAGTTCAAAAACTTATTCAAAGTGTATTTGATGAAACTGCAATTAAAAATATGATGGAAGATGCTAATAAAACAAAAATTAAAGAAAATAAACTTAATGATAATTTTTATAAAAAGGAATTCCAAGAGCTATGGAATTATATTAATCATAAATATGCTTATACAGTAGATTTTAATAGTGATGAACTTATAAAAAATGCAATAAAACATATAAATGAAAAAATGTATGTATCAGAATTGCAATATACTTTGTCTAAGGCAGAACAAAAAGAAAAACTTGAAGTTAATGAATTAGAAAGAGGAGAGTCATTTAAAAATGCTTCTTCTTCAACTAAAACGTTAAAACATTCAGAAGTAAGCAAAGTAAAATATGATTTAGTTGGTAAAGTAGCAGAAGGTACTATGTTAACAAGAAAGAGTGTTGTAGAAATATTAAAAGGAATAGAGCCTAATATTTTTTCAATGTTTAAAAACAATCCAGAGGAATTTATAACTAAAAGCATTAAGTTAATTAAAGAACAAAAAGCAACAATGATAGTTAATCATATTACTTATAATACTATAGAAGGAACATATGATAGTGATATATTTACAGCAGAAGATAAAGGAAAAGATTTTAGTAAAGCATTTTTAGCTAAGAAGCATATTAAAGACTTCGTATTTACAGATGGAACTGCAAAAGAAAGTATAGAGCGAAAATTTGCAGGAGAGGTTGATGGATCCGAAGAGGTTAGTGTATATGCGAAACTTCCAAAAAGTTTTCATATTCCAACACCAGTGGGGAATTATTCACCAGACTGGGCAATTGCTTTCCATCAAGGCACTGTAAAACATATATTTTTTATTGCTGAAACTAAAGGAACAATGGAAAGTTTAAACTTGAGAGAAATAGAGAAGGCAAAAATATCTTGTGCTAAAAAGTTATTTAATGAATTATCAACAAGTAAGGTTAAGTATCATGATGTTAATAATTATCAAGAACTATTGAACGTAATGAATAAATTGTAAGGTAGATATATTGAAAATTTATAGAAATATAAGGAGAAGAGTTCGTTATCTTTCTTAAACTATGTCTAGGAAAAGAATACATAAAATATTGCAGATATCAAATTTGAAATTGAAGAAACAGTTAGTGTTATAGGTGAATCAGCAAAAGGATGGAGAAAGGAAGTAAATCTTATTAGTTGGAATGGTAAAGAAGCTAAATATGACTTAAGAGATTGGGCTCCACAACATGAGAAAATGGGAAAAGGAGTAACATTGAGCCTAGATGAATTAAAGTCTCTTAAAGAATTATTAAATAGTATTGAACTTTAAAATAGTAGAAAATATATTTGGGGGAAATATTTGAATGATAAATAATAAAGATAACATAGAAAACTTTTTTAAAATAGTTTATGAATTAAAGGAATCAATTGATACTATTAAAAATAATGGAGAGTACTTAAGGAATCATCATTTAACATTAAATATATCTTTGTTAGATTTTTTGTCAAAATCATATAATCCAGAAGAAAGAAGTAACCGTATTAGATTTTGTAGACTTATTAAGGATATGACTAGTTTAGATTATTTAGATAAAGTGAGCATTCCTCAGTTATATTATTACTTGCAAAAAGATAGCAGCATAGAATTAAATCAAATTAGAAGATTTGTAGAAATTAAATATAAAGAGATTCCACGTTCCATACCTGTTGATATTAATATGGATATAGAAATAGATACAATTAAGGAAATGTGGCCAAGAGGATATAAATACAATGGTGAAAAAGTATTCTTAGAAATGTTTCAACATATAAATATACTTTGGAAGGAAAGGAATAACCTTATTCACGAGATGAGGAGAAGAACTTTAGGTGGAAGTTTCTTTGAAGAAAGAGAACGTCCTTATTATGTGCATTTTATGGGTGCATGTGGTGAAAATGGATTTGATAGCGATGAATACTTTGAACTTTGTTATCCAGAAAGAATATATGAGATAATTTTAGATGAGTGTATTATTAATTTAAAAGAATACTTTGTTCAAAGAAATAGAGATCCATTTTTATCTTTTAATTCAGACCAATTAATTGCTGTTCAATTGTAATAAATATAATAAAATAAATAGTTTAATGGATTTATAATAACATTTTGATAATGAAATTGTTATTATGAACTAAAGTCAAAAAGGATTAAATAACACAAATATATAAAGAAGCCTGATGGTGTCAGGCTTCTTTAACATTATATAAAATCAAATAAGATTAAATAAAACTAGGTGGATGAGTAATTATTATCTGGAAAACAAGTCAATTAAAAAGGAAAAAAGACTGGTTTATAGAATTCTATATCTAAGAAAATCATATAAAAGGTGAGGAAAATGAAACAAGGGTTATATGAGCAAATAATAAACACTAAAATACTAGAAGAACTAGATGGAATAAACAAAGAAAATTTCATAATAGATAAAGAAAACATTGATAAAGAAGAAGCAAAAGTACTTTTATCTCAATATATAGAATCAGTAATACGTAGATCCCTAAACTATATTAGAGATAAAGAGAAAGAAAAAGACTATAAGTTATTAAGACAAATTGAAGCTTGTAATAATATCATCAATATTCTTAGTGATATATCCAATGAAGAGGATATAAAAAAATATAAAATAGATGAAAATGGAGAAATGCTAACAGCTCTCTATTCAAAAATAAACAATAAAAGGGCACTTACAAAAGAAAAGGCTATAAGACCTGTAACACCTCTTTCTCAAAGCTCTCTATTCACAGGGGCATCCCTAGAACCTAATATGTTAAGTGAATTAAATAAAGAGATACTATCCTGTGATAGCATTGATTTACTTGTCTCCTTTGTTAAATGGAGTGGTATAAGATGTCTTATGGATAGTTTAGAAGAGGCTACTAAAGGTGGCAAAAAACTTAGAATTATTACTACTTCATATATGGGAGCTACTGATTTTAAGGCTATTAATGAGCTAAGCAAATTGCCTAATACAGAGATAAAAATATCTTATGATACTGAAAGAACTAGACTTCATGCAAAAGCTTATATGTTTAAAAGAGATACAGGCTTTACTACTGCATACATAGGATCCTCTAATCTTTCTAATGCTGCCTTAACTTCAGGGTTAGAGTGGAATATAAAAATTACTGAACAAGATTCCTTTGATATTGTTAGAAAGTTTGAGGCTACCTTTGAAAGCTATTGGAATGATTCAGAGTTTATTTCTTATAAGGGTAGTGATGAAGATAAAATTAGGTTAAAGAGGTCCTTAAGAAATGAATTAAAAACTGAAGAAAATGACTTTAATTTTACCTTTGATATAAGACCATATTCCTATCAAAAAGAAATTTTAGATAAGCTAAAGGTAGAAAGAGAGATATTTAATAAAAATAGAAACTTAGTAATTGCAGCAACTGGTGTTGGTAAAACTGTAATATCAGCTTTTGATTATAAGAATTATTGTAATGATAATAAGGGAAAAGCTAATAGGCTTTTATTTGTAGTACATAGAGAAGAAATATTAAAACAAGCTAGAGATACTTTTAGGGCTATACTTAAAAACAATAACTTTGGGGATTTAATGGTGGGGGGGAGAACTTCAGATAGCCTAGAGTATTTGTTTGTATCTATACAAAGCTTAAATAGTAAAAGCCTTTATGATGTAACTTCTGATGATTACTATGATTTTATTATAGTAGATGAATTTCATCATGCAGCTGCACCATCATATCAAAGGTTATTAAGTTATTATAAACCTAAAATATTATTAGGTTTAACTGCAACTCCAGAAAGAAATGATGGAGAGGACATATTTAAATATTTTGATGATAGGATTAGTGCTGAAATAAGATTGCCAGAGGCTATAGATAGAAAGCTACTTTCACCTTTTCAATATTTTGCTGTAACAGATGATGTGGATTTGTCTAAATTACAGTGGAAGAGAAAAGGATATGATATTAGGGAATTAGATAAAGTATATACAGGAAATGACTTAAGGGTAAGCCAAATTGTTACTAGCTTAAACAAATATGTTACAGATATAGATAAGGTAATAGGTTTAGGGTTCTGTGTAAGTAAGGAACATGCAAAGTTTATGGCTAATAGCTTTAATAATATTGGTATTCATTCTTTAGCCTTGACTGATGAGAGCAAAAAAGAAGATAGAAACTTAGCAAAGGAAAGACTAGTAAGTGGAGATATTAAATTCATATTTGTAGTTGATCTATATAATGAGGGTGTAGATATTCCAGAAATAAATACAATCTTATTTTTAAGACCAACAGAAAGCTTAACTGTATTTTTACAACAGTTAGGAAGAGGATTAAGATTAAGCGAAGGTAAGGAGTGTCTAACAGTTTTAGACTTCGTTGGACAAGCTCATAAAAATTATAACTTTGAAGAAAAGTTTAGAACTCTTATTGGAAAATCTAATCATTCAGTAAAGGAATATATAGAAAACGGATTTATAACCCTACCAAAAGGGTGTTATATACAGTTAGAAAAGCAAGCAAAAGAGTATATTCTAAGAAATATTAAGTCAGGAATTAATAATAAAGCAAAATTAATCTATAAACTTAAAGTATTTAAAGAGGAAACCTTAGCTGAGCTTACTTTAGAAAACTTCTTAAAGTATAGTAATTTATCTTTAATAGACTTCTATGGTAAGCAAGGAGATAGAAGTTTTTCAAGAATGTTAGTTCTTGCAGGGGTAAAAGATGATTTTTATGATGAAAATGAAATAGATGTAACTAAGAAACTTAAGAACTTATTTCATATAAATTCAAGGAGATTAATTGAGTTTATATTTAAGGTGATTAATAATGAAATACCTCTGAATTCATTAAATGAAGAAGATAAATTAATGCTTAACATGATGTATTATACATTCTATAATAACGCACCAGATAAAGAAGGCTTAGCTTCATTAGAAGATGGAATATTAAAGTTACTTAGAAATAAAACAATGATGGAAGAGGTTTGTGAAATACTGAAATATAATTATAGTAATTTGAACTTTGTTGATAAAAATGTAAGCTTAGATTTTACATGTCCTTTAGATTTACATTGTGAATATTCAAGAGACCAGATTATGGCGGCATTTGATTATTTTAATGGTGAAAACAAAGCATCCTTTAGGGAAGGAACAAAGTACTTTAAAGATAAGTCATTAGATGTATTCTTTGTGACTTTAAATAAGAGTGAAAAAGATTTTTCTCCTTCTACATTATATGAAGATTATGCTATTAATGAAAAGCTATTTCACTGGCAAAGTCAAAGTACAACTTCTGTAGAAAGTCCTACGGGGCAAAGATATATAAATCACAGGAAGTTTAATAGTAAGGTGGTATTATTTGTTAGAGAGTATTCTAATAGTGATGGAATAACAAGCCCATTTACTTATTTGGGATTATGTGAATATAGAAGTCACAGTGGTAGTAAACCAATAAGCTTTATTTGGGAGTTAGAAGAAGATATTCCTTCATGGTTAATTAATAAAGCAAATAAAAGTATTATTTTGTAATAAAAGAGGATTTTTAGAAAAAATGTAGAATTAATTATTATACGAAAGATGTTTGACATCTTTCGTTTTTTTATTTTTATGATACTACTAGCGTTTCGAGTGATAATCATAGAAGGAACGTAATGTGGGATAGAATTATTGAAAGGAGGATATAAGATGGATTTATATTATGTTCATGATGGAGTTGATAATGAAGGACAACATGAAGTACATAAAGATAGTTGTTTTAGGTTACCTAATGATAAAACATATTTAGGGTATTACTCAAACTCTAAAGAAGCTGTAGCAAAAGCTAAAAGTATTTACCCTAATTCAGATGGTTGTTATCATTGTTGCAGAGATGCTCATACGAGGTAATGGTAGAGAAGGATGTAAGAAGTTTTTTACATCCTTTTTTAAGGGATTGAAATATTAAAGTGGTTGGTACAAGTAAACAATTGTTAATTAATAATTATGAATTTTTGGAGGAAGGGTTATGAAGATAGAAATGGGAGAATCTCTAATGATGACATGGGTTAAACATATAAAAAGTGTCAGATTGTACAAACTAACTGGATGCCATCAATGGAGTCTTGGGATATTAATAATGAAGAATTAATTGAAGAATTAATGAAGGAGTCTGATAGATACTTTAAAAATAAATACGGGCTAGAATTATATAAAAAGAATTCTTCATTTACACAGCTGCTACAACAAGCTGAAGTGAATGTGCTTGGATTATCTATGGTGGACAAAGAACAAATTGAGATATATGCAATTGATATAGCATTTCACGAAGCAGGATTAAATTATGGTGATAAAAATGAAACGTCTACTAGAGTTGCTAAAAAAATACTTAGGACAGCAATGTGTTTATTAGCTTTTTTCCCAGATGATAAGGGAAATATTATTTTTGCTTCTCCCAAAATAAATAATAATATACTTGAATTAGTAAATGTATATATGGAAGATATAAAAAGTATTTTTAAAAAGCTTAATATAAAATTTGAAGTGAAACTAGTGTGTAATAATGATTTCTTAGAAAATATATTAAATCCAGTAGATGAAATATCAGAAAAGTTTACAGATACATCTGAACTTTATGTAAGAAGTATTCAGTTATACAAATTATTGAATAAAGAAAAGAGAACAAGAAAAATAGGAAAAGTAGAGAACACATCAGTAAAGGAGAATCCAATAGCAGATGAACTTAAGGTTGGTAAATTTGTTAGAAGAACATTAACTTATTTATTAGAAAATAATAAAATAGATAAAAATGAAATAGAGAAACTAAAAGATAAAGCATACTCAAAGCAGGTGTTTAATATAAATTATCCATTATTAGTAGATATTAAGGATAAAACTAAAGTTGATTTATATAGGTACTGGAAGGATATTATTACTTCTAATAATGGAAAGTATTATATCTGTTCACAATGGTATGAAAAAGACAAATCATATTTTATTGATTGGTTAGTAAAGGGGTGTTATTTAAATTAAATCAGTAAATAGTAAAGAAGATTTGAATTGTTTACGATGTTAATTATAAGTAAGGATTAGGGTGAAGGGTATAATGGAGAATACTGTAGTAAAAATAATTAAAGAAAAGTTAGAAGAATGTGGCGGACAGGCATCAGTACCATTACTACGTGGTAACAGAAATTTTCGGGTGAGATTAGTTGATAATGGTATTGAAGTATCAAATTTAAGAAGCTATCCTTTTTTGCCATGGGAGGTGTTTATAAAAACTGTTGAATTATTAGATAAAAATAATGGGGTGGTAAGGAAAGGAAATGGAACAGGTAGTGATAAACTAGGGGATGGTGATGTGGCACTAGATACAATTGAAGGATATATTGCAAGAGAAGTATATGGAAAGAATATTGGAGAAAGTGTTTTTAGAAGAATAACACCTATATGCAACATACTTATTTGGGCTGGTATTTGTGAAAATGGTAAGGGGACATTAAAAAAGATATAGTTAAGGAAGCATCACAACAATAAAACATAAAAAAGTAATTAAACTACTTCTAAGTAATTAGGAGTAGTTTTTTGCATTTATATAATAAAGCATAGAAACTAAATTCATAATGTTATAAATACCAGAAGCTAGTTTGAAAATGCAAAATATGGTATAATATTGAAGTGAGATTTTTGTTTGTGGGGGTAGAATATGTCTTTTATAAAGAATTTATTAGATATTAGAGAGATAAAAGGTCCAGAGTTCTATAAAGATTTTGAAAGTGAAAATAAGCAATTATATGATCTAGAAGAACTATTTTCTAGAGTAAAAAGTGAAAAAAGAAAGAAAATACAAAGAGACATAATAAATCTAAAGATAGGTCTAGAAGGGGAAAGAGCAGTAAGCTATGAGCTAAAGAATTCTTTTATTCCAATGATTTGTTTACATGATATAAGAATTGAAAATGCTGGTTATGTTGCTCAAATGGACTATATCTTAATTACAGAATATTTTATTATGGTGCTTGAAACAAAGAAGCTTAATGGAGATATTGTAATAAATGAAGCAGGAGAATTTATAAGAAGATTCAAAACTAAAGAAGGAAAGGTCTTTAAGCAAGAGGGAATGTATAGCCCAATTGCTCAGAATGAAAGACATATAAGAATACTAGAAAATTTCTTAAAGGGTAATGGAATCATTAAAAGAGTGCCAATTTATTCTACAGTAATAATAGCCAATCCTAAAGCTATTATTAATAGAAGTAAAGCACCTTATGCTATAAAAAATGGCATTTATAAATATGATCAAATAACAACTATGTTAAAGAAAAAGATAAGTAAATGCCAAAAGGATGGCAAGATGTTTGAAAGCCATATGGTTAAAATAGCTGAATTCTTATTGGAGAATAATAAGGAAATAACTTTTGATTATAATGCTAAGTATGGATTAACAGAAGAGGATTTTAAAGAATCTATAGTTGAAGAGGCTTCTGAGGTTTTGGTAGATGAAGAAGTCACTGCTAGTGAAGTAGTTGAAAATGAGCAAGTAGCAGCAACTGAGGTTGTGGAAGAAGAGAAACCAGAAGAGCAGGTAGAAGATAATACAAGTGATTTATATGAAGAAATAAGAAAGTATAGATATAATAAAGCAAAGGAAGATGGGAATAAGCCATATTTTCTTTTCAATAATAATACCTTAGACTTATTGGTTAAGGAGAGACCAAGAACAAAGGAAGAGCTTTTGAAAGTTCAAGGCTTTGGACGAGTTAAAGTAGACAAGTATGGTGATGACCTTTTAAACATAATAAATAAATATGTAAATATATAAATATAGAAAAAATCCTTTTAGAGTTATTCTAAAGGGATTTTTGTTTTTAAATAAAACATATGCATTTTCCAAATTTATTTCATAAAAATCCATTCAAACCCGCATTCTTACTATAACTTCTTAAGTTCTTATCTTCTTAAGAAGTTAAGTTTTTTTCTTTATCTTTAATAAGTGGGGGATATTTGTTTTGATATGACTTAGATCTTGCCACGAAACAAGCAAAATAAATATCCCCCCAACATTTTTTAGATTAGTCTTGTACTTCTCTATTTGATTCAATAGTTTTATGTTTTCCAATTGGTTTAACGTTTATATTAGATCTATATTCTGTTTCTGCCCAGTATATATTTTCAGCAACTAAAGCTTCAGGGTTTAGTTCAACTCCATCTAAAATTATTTCTTTAAACCTATGATATCCAGCCCTATCTATTAAGTGGCCTCCATGTAAGTATTCAGGCTTATAATCTAATGCCCAAGCAGAAAACTTTTGCCAGTTTGCAAACATTCCTAATACTACATCTTCAGTAACAAAGTTTAAGAAAGTTTTACCCATTCTAGGAGTTTGTTTTCCTGTTCTTCCACCAATAACAACTCTATAGAATTTTTGAGGGCTTCTTGTCCATGCACTTGCAGGGCAAGCTAGAACACATTCACCGCAACCAACACAGCAGCATGGGTCTTTATCTACAAGTCCATTTTTATTTAAACTTAAAACTCTAGTTGCATGATGTTCACATGCTTTTACACAAGCTCCACAACCAATACATCTTTCAGGATGATATATCATTCTAGCTTGACCAATAACACCAAAGTCTTGGAAATGAGCTTTAGCACAATCATTTGGACAACCTGATACTGAAACTTTAATATGGTAGTGAGAAGGGAAGACTAGGCTTTCTATTTTATTTGCTAAATCCTTAGTGTTAGCATTTGCTTTTATACAATGAGAATTACCTATACATGCCATAACATTTCTAGCACCTATTGTAGGATATCCATTTTCATCTACTGTCATATTACAGTTACATTCATCAACTTCAACTTCTTTTAAATAATTAGAAATATACTCATTAACAGAAGGAATGTTTTCATATTTAATTCCAGGGATACTGAAGGTTTGTCTCATTCCCATATGAAAAGTACCATTACCATAAGTTTCTGCAATATATTGAATATCACTTAAATATTTAGCATTAACAAGACCTCCTGGTACACGCATTTGAAGCATAAATTCTCCAGGAATCTTTGATTGACGAAAACAATTTAATCTAACCTTTTTAATATCTATATCATGATTCATAAAAGTATCCTCCTAGTCTAATAGTGATTTAGCCTTAGTATAGTTAAATACAGGGCCCTCTAAGCATACATAAGTTTCATCAATTCTACAGTGGCCACATTTACCAACAGCACAAGACATTTTTCTTTCAAATGATACCCAGATTTTTTCTTCAGGAACACCAAGTTTTAGCATTTCAAGAGCTGTAAAGTGCATCATTACTGGTGGCCCAACTATAACAACTTCATAGTTATCTTCAAAAGAGTCTAAAGGAAGTTTTGATAAATGTTTAGTTACAAGACCTTGTTCCCAACCATCTTTTTCACCCTTATCTAGTGTATATATTGTATTAAATTTCTCTCTCCATTTATCTAATTCAGGTTTGAACAATATAGAATCTATATCTTTAAAGCCAAAGATTAAACTTAATGATTTAACATAATCTTCTTCAATATAAAATTTATTAATCATACTTCTTACAGGGGCAACTCCTGTACCACCAGCAATTATAATTAAATTTTTATTTTTAAACTTTTCAACTGGCCAGCCTTTGCCATATGCTCCTCTTAAGAAGAGTTTATCTCCTGATTGTAATTTGAAAAGCTCATCAGTTACCTTTCCAACAGATCTTATTGTAAAGTCCATATAACCTAGTCCAAATCCACTTACAGAAATAGGAGCTTCACCAATTTTAGGAAGGGATAGTTGTAGGAATTGTCCATGTTCAGGAACTATATCAGTTGCAACTCTAAAAGTGTATTCATGGTTAGTTTCATGAGTAACACTAATAATTTCATATGATTTAGGTGTTAATATATTGTTTTCCATATTATTTTCCCTCCATAATTTCATTAACTGCATTATTTACTTTGTTTATTGTAGCTGTAATTGAAATATGTTCAGGGCATCTATCAGTACATCTACCACAACCAACACACATATGCTCATCTCCAAATTGAGCTTTATAATCATGAATTTTATGAAGTACTTTATATCTCATTTTATCTGCCTTAGTTGTTCTAAAGTTATGCCCTCCAGCCATTTCATCAAAACCATCTATGTGACAGGATGCTTGTACTCTTCTTCTTTCACCAATTTTGCCTAAAGAGTCATATACAATATCACGTGTAGTGTAGCAAGAACATGTGCTACAAGCTATTGTACAACTTCCACAACCAAGGCATCTTTTGTTGTATTCATCCCACATTGGATGATTTTTAAGCTTTATTAATATTTCTTTATCATTAATTTCAGGAATTGTTACCTTTGCTTCATTTTCTTCAATAAATTTTAGTTCAAATTCTTCTTCTGTTTTATCACTGAAAAATTTACTGAATTCCTTATCTTTAACATCAAAAAGTAAAGAAGATTCATTAAATCTTACAGCTAAAGAGTAATCATCAGTCTTATTACTGTTCATTGATACGCAGAAGCAAGTGTCAAATCCATCAACACATTCAATACAAATAAATTTAACTCTTTCTCTTATCCTTTTATAGAAGGTATCTTCAAAGTTACCATTGTGAAGATAAATCATATCTTGTCTTCTTTGTGCATTAATATCACAAGGTCTAGCAAAAATTAATATCTTTTTGTTATGACCTATAGAACTTTCTCTAAATTCATCTTCTGTAAAGTAATAAAGTGTTTGAGTAATAGGAGTTATTACTTCCTTTACTGGATAGTGTGATTTTTCCTTAAATTCAATTTCTTCTACAGTAGAAACTTCATCATACTTTATAATGTCTGTGTCTGAGTATCTACCTTGTTTTTTAAATCTCTTTGGTGCATAAATCTTGTATTCTTTCTTTAAGTCTTCAAATAAAGTATTTACTTCTTGGAATGATAGATTATATCCCATATGATACCTCCTAAAATAGTTTTATTTTTAACAATCTTTCTAATTTGATTATATAGCTACATATGAAAAAAATATAATATCAAAAAAATATGGTAATCATAAGTAAAACCTATAATAAAAAATAAACTGCTACAGAATTATTTTTCTGTAACAGTCATTTTTATGTGGCTATAATATTGTGTTTAAATATCAAATTCTAGTTGAGCCATTTGATTAACGGCATCTATAATTTGATAAAAGCCTAATCTATTTATTTTAAAATGTGTATAATTATATATTTGAACTATGTCAGCATTGTTTAATGTTGATAGTTCCCCAATGCTTGTACAAATTAGAGGGGAGTTCATTTCTTTTTGCTTTTTAATATATATTTCTATATAATGCATAAGATTAAATTCTTGACTAAAATTAGTTTTAAATGGAGTTCCCATATATACACTTATTTTACTTCCATCTAATCCTTTTAAATCTAAAAATATTTCATCTGAATAGATTTTAATTCCATCAATAATCCCATGAATTTCTTTAAAAGTATTAATATCTTTTGAGGAAATTTCAGCTACCTCTCTCTTATAGATAAAAGGTTCTTTTCCCTCAATTATACTTTTGCCTTGTCCTGTTGTAACAGGAGTACCAGATAATTCAATAGAAGCAGCTAATGTATTATCTTGAAGTGAAACTATCTTTTTTTTTCTCTTTATCTTTTCAGTTGTTTTATTTTTGGATGGATACAACTTATTGAGAAATGTTTTATAAGCATCATCAAGTACTTTTTGAATATGAGCTTCAGAGATATTTATATCATCCCCGCCTATATGAAGCACCGGCTTTTTCCCTTTTTTATGTTTAATCTCATTAGGACAGCCCTTTTTATGATTGCTTCCTTGCAGTGTACTAAAGTATCTTACAAATTTACCTTTCTGTCTTTCGTTAAATACTAACTGAGCATTGCAGTCTGCTTGCTCACAATATAGCTTACCACGATAAGTTCTTTCATATTGTTTTGGTGTAATTGACTTTGCTTCTATTAAAATATTCTCCTCTGTAGATATATAACGTGCTTTTTTCATATTATCTCCTTTTTGAAAATATTCTGATAATTTAAGGGTAAAACAATAAAAATAAAATGTCAAATATTTGAAGAGTTTTGGTGAAATATAATATGGATATTTTTAATATAGTAGAATATAAATTAAAATGGTAAAATATACATATAAAGTCTATATTAAGGAGAAATACTGTGGATATAAGTAAAAACCTAATAATGGTTATGAATAATAAAACAAATAAATTTGAAGATAAAACAAAAGAAATAAAATGGATTAATGATTATAAGGACACGTGGAAGCGTAAAGTTACATATACAAACGAAAAAACATATACCTACAACTACAACAATATCCAATGGTTTAAAGATCCTACAGAAATAGATTCAAAATCTAATGTAGTATTTCACAAAGGAGAACCAAGAAATGGAGCATTAAAAATCTTAGATTTTAATGAATACATAAAACTATTTTTTAAAAATGATTACACTGAAATCCATGAAAAAAGATACATAAGAATAGAAAAGTCATCTCTAGACAGTGCAAAGTCTAAAAGTTGTTTTAAGTATTTAAAGCATCTATCATCCATAATAAAAATAGATGAAACAAATTTCCTAGAAAAACAATATGAAAAAATGGAGTTTATAAGTTCTAATAGTGTTTTGTCAAAATATCTTCATGGTAAAAAGCCAAAAGAAAGAAAAAAATATGAGAGTTTTATATATCCCTTTGGATTTAATATAAGCCAAAAGGATGGTACAGAAAAGGCTCTAAATAGTGAAATTAGCATAATTGAGGGGCCTCCTGGTACAGGTAAAACTCAAACAATTTTAAATATTATATCCAATGCAATAATTAATAATAAAACTGTAGGGATTGTATCAAACAATAACTCTGCAACCTCAAATGTTATAGAAAAGCTTAATAAATATGGTGTTGGTTTTATAGCTGCCTTTCTTGGAAATACAGAAAATAAAGAGAAGTTTATAGAAGGACAAGATGGTACTTATCCTTCTATGGATGGGTGGAGTCTTAATTTTAGTGAGGAAGAGGAACTTAAGAACAAGCTACTTCAGGTAGAAAAGGATTTAAACCAAATGTTAAATAGAAAAAATGAATTAGCAAAGCTAAAGGAAGAATTAGATGGAATAAAGGTGGAGAAAGAGCATTATTTAAGCTCTAGTGAAAAGCCTAATATACTTCCTTATAGGAGCTTGTATAGAAAAACTCCAGATAGAATACTTACTTTATGGAATAATATCCAGTATCACATAGAAAATAAGGGGGATTTTACCACCTTAGATAAGGTTAAGTATTTAATTAAGTTTGGTATATATTCTTTTAAGTTTTATGATAACCCTAGTGAAGAGGTGGTTTTATTATTACAGAACTTATATTATGAGATGAAAATTGAAGAGGGTGAGAAAAGAATTACTGAAATAAGCAAGTCCCTAGAAAGATATAAGTTTGAAGATAAGATGAAGGAATATACTGACCTTTCTATGAAGTTATTTAAATCTAGTTTGTATAAAAGAAAGGGAAACAAAAGTGCAAGAAGTAAGTTTTCTAAGGATGATTTATGGAAAAACTTTGGGGATGTGGTTAAGGAGTATCCTGTAATTTTAAGCACCACTCATTCCTTAAGAAATTCCATAGGGGAGAACTATTTATTTGATTATGTAATTATAGATGAATCCTCTCAAGTGGATATTGTTTCAGGAGCTTTAGCCTTATCTTGTGGGAAGAATGTTGTAATTGTTGGAGATGAGAAGCAATTGCCTAATGTGGTATCTGATGATTTGAAGGTTAAAACAAATGAGGTGTTTTATAGCTATGATTTAGATGAAGCTTATAATTATAGTGAAAAGAGCCTTCTTACTTCTATAAAAACCTTGTATCCAGAGGTTCCTTATACTCTTTTAAAGGAGCATTACAGGTGCAATCCAAAGATAATAGGCTTTTGTAATGAGAAGTTTTATAACGGAGAGCTTATTCCTTTAACTGAAAATAATATAGATAATCCTCTAATGGTTTATAAAACCGTGGAGGGAAATCATGCTAGAGGTAAGTTTAATCAAAGAGAGCTTGATGTTATCTTTGATGAGGTAATTCCTAAGGAAAACCTACAAAATTTAAATGAATCCATAGGGATAATATCTCCCTATAGACTCCAAGCTGATGAGATTAGAAAGTATATTGGTGATTTAGATATTGAAGCAGACACTGTTCATAAGTTTCAAGGTAGAGAAAAGGACAACATTATAATATCTACAGTTTCTAATGAGATGAATGACTTTATTTCTAATGCTAATTTAATTAATGTTGCAGTTTCTAGAGCTGTTAATAGGTTAATTCTTGTGGTTTCTGGAAATAAGGAGTTTATTGAAACTGAGAGCAATATTGGAGATTTAATTAGATATATTAGCTACAACAATGTGGAGTGTATAAAGGAAAGCAAGGTTAACTCTATTTTTGATTATTTATATAAATCCTATAATGATAGAAGGTTAGAGTTATTAAAAAACACAAATAAGTCAAGGTATGATTCTGAAAATCTTATGGTAAATTTATTAGAGGGGATTTTGGAGGATGAGAAATATTTAAGCATAGGATATGATATGCATTATCCTTTGAAAAACTTAATAAGGGATACTTCCTTACTTAATGATAGAGAGAAAAGCTATGTAGGAAATATTAATACTCATGTGGACTTTATATTGTTTAATAAGCTTGATAAATCACCTATTTTAGTTATTGAGGTTGATGGCTTTAAGTATCATGATGAAAATGAAGCTCAGCTAGAACGTGATAATATTAAGAATTCTGTTTTGGAAAAGTATGAGATTCCTTATTTAAGGTTGAAGACTAATGGTAGTGATGAGGAAAAGAGGATAAGGGAAGCATTAATAATCTAAAAAATGATAATTACCAAATTGTAATTTACAGGAAATAGTATGGTGATATTTCTCTCCTATACTTAGGGTATAGTAAATAATAAATTCAGGGGAGATATAAATATGAGAAACTTATTAACAAAGAAAGAATTAAAGAATGGATTATCATTAGGAATTGGGATGAGACTTATGGTTGGAATAGAAAACACCATGGCTGACCTAGATGGAAACTTTGGAGGGATGAGCTTAACAATTGGAGGCATTGCAATAGGATGTGGATTCTTACTATGTATAGCAGTATATATGATAAAGCACATATTAACTACTTTTAAGTAATTAGAGGTGGTTTTTTTAAAGACAAAAAGTTTAAAAAATGGAAGAGAAGAGACTAAGAGAAAATCTGTTGCCCTGAGAATTTTACTGCTAATAAATTTGAATTTACAGTACTTGTTCAAAGATCTTTTTTAACATTAGTTTTTTGAATATATTTACATAATATAGTAAAATAAAGTAGAAAAAACAAATTATTTATAAGTGTACTTTTATTGTATGAAATAAAAAATTAAAAACTATAGGAGGAGTATTATGGGCTTCGGAGATTGGCTTAAGTATGATTTAAAGTGGGGAATAGAAGATAAACTATTTGATGCGAAAATTAAAGCTAGAGGAATAGCGGATGTTTTTAAAGAAGCATCGGTAGAGGCAAAGGAAGGCATTGAGCAAGCTGGAAAAGAATTTGTTGATTTAATTGGGGATGGAGTTGAACAGTTAACTGGACAAGATAAGGTAAAAGAGGCAGAGTTAATCTATGAAAGACAAATAAAGAAATATGAAAGAACTATAAAATTATATAACAGTACTGCGAGAATAGTTGAAGAAAGTTTAAGTGAAAGTATTTTTAGTATTAATAAATCTAAATCAAATATTTATAAAGAAATATTACCTAGATTTGTATGTATTGCAGATAGAATTGAAGATGTATATATAAAATCTAAATTTCAAATAAATAACAATATTAATATTAATCAAATAAGAGGTCAATATCTTCCAACTAAATCATCTGTTATTAATAAATTAAGTAGACAAAGTATTATATTTGCAATAGCAATTTCACCAACTTTAGGTATTTTGAAAATGAGAAAAGATGCAAAAGATTCTTTACAAAGAGCGTATGAACTGGAATGTGAAATAAAACTAGAAATTGAGAAAATTTTTGCGGAGAAAGATAGGATAGAAAACATATCAAGCGCTCTAAAAAATGTAAGTATTTACTTTCAGGATATGAGGGAAATTACTTTAAAATTAATTGAAACATTTGAAGAAAAGTTTAACCAGCTTGAAAAGAATGATTTAAGCTTATATAGAAGAGATGGGTCAAATAAATTTGACCTGGAATTACTACCTAAAGACTTTCAAAATTATTATGAAGCATGTTTAAATTTATGCATTGTATTAAAAGAAATGGGGTTAAAAGCCTATCTGAAAAATGACTTAATTATAACTTCTGAAGTAGAGGAATTAAGTGATAGATATGATGAATTTAGAAAAATAAATATGGAAATGGAGGCGTAAAAATGAGTGAAAAAAAGTGGGTTGAAGTATTAAAAAATTGTTCCTCATTAGATATGCCTGAAGTAATACAAAGTTTAGATTTTTATAACAGACAGAACTCTGTGAAGATTATGGAAAATTTGGATAAAGAGTTTAGCGGAAAGGAAGGTGTTATAAGGGGATTTATAGTACCAGCATTTATATCAATTTTTGATTCATTAGCCTTTGAAAGTAACAATAAATATATAAAAAATTTTTGTAAATCTGGACTTACTCCTGAAAGGTTAATATCTGAGTTATCTGATTTTTCTTATGATATTGAGGGGTATTCAAGTGTTGCTGATAAATCAGCTGATTTAAAGTTTATTAGTAATAAAACTTATAATAAAGATATTAGAAGAGAAATAGATAATATTTCATATAGAAATAAGGCAAAAGAAAATAAGTTTAAAGATAAACAATATATTAACTCTGATTATTCAAATAAGCGTATATATAAAAATGAAAAAAGTGTTATTGAAAAGGGATTAAATAATACAAATAGTAAAGTTACTGAGGTGGATCATGTTAAGCCTTTGAAAAAGATTTTTGAGGATTTAAAAGATAACATAGCTCTAGATAATAAAGATATAAAAGAAATCGCTAATATAGATGATAATCTTGCGTATTCTGAAAGAGACATAAATAGGAGTAAAAGAGATGATACTAATACTGAATATATTAATTCTGATAAGCCAAAAGTGAAAAGCTTAGACGATAAAACTAAAGCGGGGATGATTCAGCAAGAGAGAAAGGCTAATAAAGCTTTAGAAAAAAAACAAAATGAAGTAGTTCTAAGAAATCTAAAGGATATTAAAAAGGGCAAAGAAGTAGCGGGTAAAATTGCTGCTAAAAGTGCTATAGACAATAGTAAATATGCTTTAGGAGGAGTTGGTGGAGATGCTTTAGTATATTTTTTAAAAGCTAGTTTTTTTGAACTAACTGATTCTGTTAAAAATGGGGTACAATTCAATACTAATACTGTTACAAATGTATCGGCGTTCGCTTATAGAATGAAAAGAGTGGGAAAATTTATTTTGAGTAAGTTAAAGGGAATACTAAGTAATAATTTATTTGAATTTATAAAAAATTTAATAGTTAGTATAATAAAAAGTCTTATAAGTCTTTTTGCAGGAGTAATAGCTAAATTAGGAAAGATAATAGTTGGAGGTATAAATTCAATAATTAAAGCTATAAAAATTCTTGCAATTCCTTCTAGTGAAATGAGTTGGCAAGTGAAAGCTGATTCTATTGTTAAAATAATTTCATCAACTATTATTTTATGCTGTGGAGATTTAGTAGATATTTTAATTAATAAAATTCCATTTTTGAACAATTATATCAAAATAGTAAAGCCTATAATTATGGGGCTTTTAGTAGCTATAGTTGGATATCTTCTTGATAAGATAGATTTGTTTAATGTTAAAAAAAATCAAAGGGTAGAAAGAATTAAAGAGATATTCCAGTTAAGAACAACAGAAATAGTTTCTAATACGGAAGAATTTGTTGAACTAACTGAAAAGTTACTTGAAGAACAGATGAAATTATTTAAAGGAGTAAAGAATGAGTTAATAGAAGCTTTACTTAATGATGATAGTAAAAGAGTGTTAGAAGAAACTATTAAATTTAAAGAATACTTTAATGTTAATGAAGATAATACAGTGATTCATAATTCAAAGGACAGTAAACTTAGAAGAAGAGTTATTCAATTTTGATTAAAGTAAAATACGTAATAAAAGCGGGAGATAATTATATCTTTCGCTTTTATTATAATGTGGGAATCCTAGTGGAGAAAAAGAAAAGATAATAAGAATGTTAGATAAATTACTTCTAAGTAATTAAAGGTATTTTTTTATATATTAAATTCTTTGTGCAATTTAAAAAATGGTATAATATAAATAAAAGGTTAGGGTGGGGAATTTATGAAAAGAAAAGTTTTAGCAATATTATTATCTGGGTTTTTAATTTTTTCCTTAGTAGCTTGTGGGAGTGAAAAAGAGGAGGATCCAGGAAAGGCAAATGATACTCCAGTAGAGGATACAGATAAAGATGAAGTAACAGCAACTGAAGAAGAGTTTGATAATACAATAAAGAATGCACAAACAAGATTCAATGAAAAGTATAATATTCGTAATAAAAGTATAGTAAAATCTAGTGGAACTGGAGAGGTAGAAATACTAGGATATGATAAATATACTGGGAAAGAAGATGATTCAGTTACTATTGGAGATTATAATTATGAGCAAATAAGTATATATAAAGAAAAAAATGACATGTTTAAAACATTATGTTTGCGCAGTTGTTTTGTTATGAAGTTTTCATCAGATTTTGTAAAATCCAATAAGAAAATAAATGTTTCAGATACAATTATAAATGATGTGTATAGTGCATTTATGAATAAGGATTGTTCTATTAGCGATATTGATAAAGCTATTGGCGAGCTTTCCTTAGCTGTAGATAATGATAAAAAGCTTGAAACATTAGAGGATTATCTTAACTTCTTTATGCACTATGATGAAGTAGATGAAGAACATACAGATATCTTAAATTTAAATGGTGTTCAATTAGAAATAAGTTTTCAGGATTCGCTAATAGATAATGGTGGAAAGTATATATTCTTTGAATTTACAAGAGAATAGAAGTTAATAAAGAAATGATAATATAAACTACTTCTAAGTAATTAGTGGTAGTTTTTTCTTTATGCAACTTTTACAAGAAAAAAGAACTAATGTTCGCATAATGATAAATTAATTGGAAATAATACTAATAGAGTTATTTGCAAATTAACATCTTGATAAAGTCTAGTACTAACAACTATAATGTTAGAACTAGGTGTAGACATAGAGATAGTTGCAAAAGCAATGGATCTAACTGTAGATAAGGCAAAGAAATTACTTATGTAATTATTGAAATAGCTTAATTGAATAAGGCAACTTAGTGATATACCCCCCTCTAAAACTAGAGGGGGGTATTCTTTAGAATAAAAAACTTACCACTTACTTTTGAAAAATTACCACTTGTTTTACTTTTGTTTACAAAAAGGTGCCATAAGTTATAATTTATATTGTGGAGTGTGAGGAGATGAAAATAAGGATTGAAGTTGATGAGAATATTCAAGATGATGAAGTTATCATAAGATGTGCTAATTTAAATGAAGATATACAAAATCTTCAAGGTGCAATTAAAGATGCTTTATCTAAAAAGAATAGAATAATATTCTATAAAGATAATACACAGTTTTATATATCTTTAGATGAAATATTGTTTTTTGAAACAGAAGAAACAAGTATTAGTGCACACACGTTGAATAATGTTTATGAGGTTAAATATAAGCTTTATGAGCTAGAGGGAATATTGCCTAATAATTTTATGAGGGTTTCCAAATCAACAATACTAAATGTAAATTATATTTATTCCATAACAAGAAATCTTACATCCTCAAGTCTTGTTGAATTTAAGAACACACATAAAAAGGTGTATGTTTCAAGATATTATTATAAACCATTAAAAATTAAGTTGTCAGAAATGAGGAGATAAAATGAAGAAAGAAAGAATTTTTTGGGGTCTATTTCTTGTAATAGCTGGAATAGCCTTAATTGTTAGTAAACTTGGATATTTTGCAGGTGTTAATTTATTTAGTTTAGTTGCTACAGTATTTTTAGTTGCAATTATTATAAAAAGTGTATTTAAGATGAATTTTGCAGGTATTCTATTTCCACTAGCATTCATAGGAATACTTTTTGATGATCAGCTTGGAATTACTGCAATCACTCCATGGACAGTATTAATTGCTGCAACATTAGGAAGTATAGGGTTATCAATTATATTCCCTAAGAAAAAGAAGTGGTATGGTAGAAACTATGATTATGATTGCAATGTTATTGATGTAGAAGATGATAGTCATATTAAGTTGGAAACTTTATTTTCTGGTAGTGTTAAATATGTAAATTCAGATTCATTAGAACAAGTAGATTTAAAATGCAGTTTTGGTGGTAGTACAGTATATTTTGATAATGCAAAGCTAAGTGGTGGAAAAGCTATTGTTAGGCTAGATGTTAACTTTGCTGGTGTAGAATTATATGTGCCTAAAACATGGACTGTTGTTAGCAATGCCAATATATCTTTAGGTGGAATAGATGAAAAGAATAAAGGAATAGGTAATGGAGAAAATATCTTAACTTTAGTTGGAAATGTTAGTTTCTCTGGTATAGAAATAATTTATATTTAAGGTAATAGAGCTACTTCTAAGAAATTAGAGGTAGCTTTTTCTATGTAAAGTTAAAATTTCAAAAGGAGTTTTTTATAATAATGTAGAACTATATTTATATAAATAATATTTTGAAGGGAGAGATATTTATGGAAATGAAGAGAGTTTTAATACCTGTTGATGGAACTGAAAGGAGTATGCATTCTTTAGATTTTATTAAAGGTATATTTCCTAAGGATTCAGTTCATATTACCCTAATGAATGTTAAAGAGTTAGTTTTTATTAATGGTATGGCAGTAGCTGAGGAGCTGAAAGATGCTCAGGAGATTGGTCAACAAATACTTAATAAAGCTGCTGAAAGAATGCAGGGATATTCCATATCAACATACTTTACCTTTGGATATGCAGGAGATGAAATATTAAAGAAAGCAAAAGAAGATAAAACCAATGTAATAATAATGACTAAGTCAACTAAAAATGCATTAATAAGAATGATAGGATCAACAACATCACATGTAGTAAAAGGAGCTAAATGTGTAGTTATGATAGTACCAGAATAAAAAAGGTGGAGTGTATATTTATTTTAGATTTATAGTCAAAAGAGTTTAGTATATAAAATACTAGGCTCTTTTTTTATGTCTAGGAAAGTATAAAGATTATAGAAAAATTTCATAAAATGAAATTTTTAAATCTTTTTTCTGTAAGGTGATATATTATAAACATCCAAAGAAAACATTTACAGAAAAGAGGTATGGATATGAAGAAAAATGCAGTAGTTATAGTAGGTGCAGGAAGCACACACACACCAGGAATAATTCAAAGTTTATTACAAAAGAAGGATGAATTTCCTTTAAGAAAATTAGCTTTATTTGATATCGATGAAAAGAGATTACATTTAGTATATGATATCATGAAGCAATTCATTAATGAGACTTATCCAGGTCTTGAGGTTGTAGTTACAACAAATGAAGAAGAGGCTTATACAGATATAGATTTTGTATTTGCTCAAATTCGTCAAGGTGGATTAAAGTTAAGAAGTTCAGATGAAAAGATTCCATTAAAATATGGAGTAGTTGGACAAGAGACTTGTGGTCCTGGAGGATCAATTTCTTATGGAATGCGTTCAATTCCAGCTATAATTCATATCATAAAGATGGCAAAGAAGTATTCTCCAAATTGTTGGATTTTGAATTATTCAAACCCAGCAGCAGTTGTTGCAGAGGCTACAAGAAGAGAGTTCAATAATGAAAGAATACTAAATATATGTGATATGCCAACAGCAATTCTGTTATCTTACTCTAAGATGTTAGGCTTAGATAGCTGGCAATCACTAGATCCATGTTATTTTGGATTAAATCACTTTGGGTGGTTCACAGCTTTATATGATAAAGAAGGAAAGGATCGTTTACCAGAATTAAGAGAAATGATATTAACTTCTGGTATGACAGCTTGCAGTGATAAGCATCATAAAGATAAGGATTGGCAAAAAACATGGAAGCAATATGCAGAGATAGTTAAGGATTATCCTGACTTTTTACCAAACAGCTATCTTCAATACTATTTATATTCATCAGAAATGGTAGCCAAAATGGATATAAATCGTACAAGAGCAGATATGGTTATAGAAGGACGTGAACAAGAAATGTTTGCAGAACACAAGAAATATTTAGAGTCACCAGAAAGCTACAAGAGTCCATTACAAGAGTTTACAGTATTTGGCGATTTTATAGTTGATGCAGCTTCATCTATTGCATACAATAAGGGAGAACGTTTCTTAGTAATTGTAGAAAATAATGGAGCTATCCCTAATATGCCAGCAGATGCAATGGTAGAAGTACCAGCATATATACGTTCATGGGGGCCAGAGCCAGTGTCAATTCCTGCAATACCAACCTTCCATAAAGGAATGATGGAAAATCAATTAGCTTCAGAAAAATTAGCTGTAGATGCTTATTTTGAAAATTCTTATGATAAAGCATTACAAGCTATAGCTATAAACAAAACAGTACCATCTACAACAGTTGCAAGAAAAATTTTAGATGACTTAATTGAGGCAAACGGTGATTATTGGCCAACATTAAAATAAAGAACGAAAGATAAGGGGGATTTTCATGGATAAGAAAAAAATATTTAGCTCATTTCAAAAACTAGGTAAAGTTCTAATGGCACCTGTTTTACTTTTACCTATTTCAGGTATTCTTGTTGGTGTTGGTAGTGCATTTACAAATGCTAGCTTAGTTGAAGTTGCACCTTTTTTAGGGAATAGTTTCTTTTCTCTTATATTCCAATTAATGAAGGATGCAGGTAACGTTGTAAATAATAATATTTCAATTATTTTTGCTATATGTATTGCGTATGGATATGCTAAGTCTGAAAAAGCTACAGCAGCATTATCAGGTTTCTTAGGATATATGACAATGAATACAATAATGGGAAGTTTCTTAATTGCTAGAGGTGTTATAGATACAAGCAATTTAATAACTGGGCAAAAAGCAATTTTAGGTGTAACTACTTTAGATACTGGTGTATTTGGTGGTATTATAATTGGTCTTATAGTAAGTTATCTTCATAATAAATATTATAAGATACAATTACCTCCAGTATTAGGTATCTTTAATGGAACACGTTTTATACCTGCAATTACAATTATAGTTTCTAGTTTTGTAGGTATTGGGTTATCATTTATATTCCCTCCTATACAAAATGCTTTAGAGTTATCTTCTGAATTTATTAATTCAACAGGTGTGTTTGGAGCATTTGTATACGGATTTGCAGAGCGTATGTTATTACCTTTTGGGTTACATCACTTTATATACCTTCCATTCTTCTTTACATCTCTTGGTGGTGTAATGGAAATTGGAGGTCAAACAGTAGAAGGAGCTGTAAATATATATAATGCAATATTAAATACTCCTGGTGCTATGTTTGACATTAATATAAGTAGATATGTAATGAATGGTAAAGTATTATTTGCTATGTTTGGTTTAACAGGTGCGGCACTTGCAATATATAAGACTGCAAAGAAGGAAAATAGAAAGAAAGTAGCATCCCTTATGATAGCAGCAGTTATACCTTGTGCACTTATGGGAATTACTGAACCTCTAGAGTATAGTTTCCTTTTTGTAGCACCTATGTTGTTTGGAGTTCATGCTTTATTGTCAGGAATAGCTTATGTATTAACATATATAGTTCAATTTAATGTAGCAGGACCATCAGCCTTTGGAGGACCATTATTATCATGGATATTCAATGGAATATTAAATGCTGATAAAGGTTCTAACTGGTATTGGTTACCTATACTTGGAATAGTTTATTTTGTAATCTACTATTACGTATTCAAATTTGTAATTATTAAATTCAATTTAAAAACCCCTGGAAGAGAAGTTGTAGATGTAGAAGAAAATGCAGTAAATGAAAGTAATACAGGAAATTTAATTCCTAAAATAGTAGAAGCCGTTGGTGGCAAAGATAATATTTTAAAAGTAGAAGCATGTTTTACTAGATTACGTTTAACACTAAAAGACACCTCAGTAATAGAAAAAGATGAGTATTTTAAGAATGAATTATCTGCTAATGGAATAGTTAAGGTTGCTCAAGGTGTACAAATTATTTATGGTAATAAAGCTTCTGTGTATAAAACTGAAATGAGAGAATATTTAGGTATTGAATAATTACATAAAGATATAGGGTAGTTTATGCTATCCTATATTTTTGTATTATAATATTTAATAGTTATAGATAAGTAAATGGAGGAAATTATGTATTCATTTTTTTCTAACCTAAAAAGATGTGTAGAAGAGATAACAGAGTATTCTTCTACAGATAGCTATATAGCACAGTATATTTTACATAACCATGAAATAATCCCTAACATGACTATATTTGATATTGCCAAAGCATGTAGTACCTCACCTGCTACAATAACAAGGTTTTGCAAAAGGGTTAATAATTCAAGCTTTAAGGAGTTAAAAGAGGATGTTATTGTTTATAATGAATTTCTTCAGGATGAAATAAACAATAGAAGTGTTAAAAGTGGTAAAGAAAATAGGAATAGTAATTCTATCTTGGATGGATATTTTAAGTCACTTAATAAGTCATTTGTTGAAACAAAAGAGCTTATTGATGAAAAGAAGCTGATTAAAGCCGTTCATTGGATTGAAGAAGCTAAGGGAATTTATGTTTTCGGTAGTTCTTTCTCTAATATTGTTGCTAAAAATTTTAGCGAAAAATTTACAAGGTTAAATAAGACTGCTTATTCTTTTCCAACGTTAAAAAGCCAGATACTTGCAATAGAAAGTATGAGTGAGGATGATATTGGAGTAATTGTATCATTTTCTGGAACAACACGACATATAAAGCAAATAAATAAACTTTTAAAAGAAAAGAATATAAAGATAATTTGGATTACATCACAAAATGAAATTAAGAATTCCTTTAGAGAAATTAGATTGTTAGTAAGTCCTTTAAAAATGGAGGAGTTTCAAACATCAATTATTCAAGATCATGCACTAAATAGCATCGTAGATATATTGTATATTTATTATGTATATCTATATACTAATTGATACAACTTAAAGTTTTTTAGCGTTTTTATAAAATATGGTAAAATATAAGAATTATAGAAAAGAGGTTGTATAAAGATGAAAATTAGCTAATATTACTTCATATATATTAATGAGGGGGTAATATATATGAAATGGTATGAGGCAAATACTATAGATGAATTAAAATCTATAGGAAAGTTAACAGATGTAAAAAGAGAAATTAATAAGGATATAAAAAAAGTAACAGGATTAAAAGATTTAACAGGGTTTATAAAAATGGGCAGTAATAGCTGGAAGGGCCAATATAATAAAATTCAAAACCTGAATAAAATGTTCAATGAATTTTATGGGGTAGAGGAGGAAACCCAAGATAGATTCTTTAAAAATGAAGGGTGTAAATATATCTTTTATTTATTAGAACTTCAAGGTTCCTCTAGGATGGAGAAGCTTAAAATTTATAAAGCTCATTATATAAACAAGGATTTAGCAAAGGAATGGTATAAGGAAATAGCAAAAAAAATTCATCCTGATGTATGTAAAGAGGATGGCGCTGAAGAGGCAATGGCAGAATTAACAAGCATTTATAATAAGATGGTAAGTAATGAATAATAAGAGTGTGATTGTGTTTAATTCTGATATAAAGGATATAAACTATAAGATGCCTGAAAGAGCAAAGGAATTAGATAAAACTACTGTTAAAAAGATTACTAATGCAATAAATTATGGTAAAACAGATAGTAGAGGACTTATTTGGATAAATTGTTCAACCCTTCATACAGTATTAAGGGTAAAGACAAAAGTGGATGCAAGGTATTTATTAGAAACTATTGATAAAAAATATAAGACAACTTATGAAGGGGAAGAATATGTATTATGGTCAAGCATTATATCTATAGTTGAAAAAAGAAGGGAAGAAAATCCTAAAAACAGATATTTATCATTAGTAATGGATATATTAAACGAAATAAATGAGTGTGATGAGATACAGTTATTAAGGTTAAAGGCTAAAAATTTAATGGAACAGAGGGTTAAAAAGCTTAAAAATAAAAGAATAAGAAGCTATAAGTTAAAAGAGGATGAGTTAACTAATGACACTTTAGATAAGAAAAAGGCTGAGTTTTCACATATTAGAAGTGTTGCAATGTTTCCAGAGCTTGCAGAAATGATGTGGAATGGATTAATTGTAAATAAAGATACTCATTTCATAATTACTCAAATTGGCATAAACGATGAGGAAGAATTGTATAAGCTATGCTATGAAAAAGGGTGGAATACAGATTGGTATAAAACATATAAAGAAAAATTAAATAATTAATGTCAGAAAGTTCTATAGGAAAGTGATGAGAATATAAAAATGTAAATAAAATATGAATATAATATTTTTTCGAAGAAACTAAAATTAAGTTTGATTTTAGTTTCTTTTTATTTTTGAATTAAAAAATGTAACTTCATATACTAAAGGTTATGAAAAAGTATAAAAAATAAAAGGATATGATTGATTAGTGTATACTAATTAATCAATATGTAGTATACAGACAAGTATTATTTGGCAAATAACATCTATATGTGCTACTTAAAATTATTAAAGAATTATAAATTTATTAAAAGAAGTGGGCATTTGTCGGAAAAAGTGTATTAATGTTATTAATTAGTTAAATAATAATTATAAAATGTTAAAATAACAGATATAATCTTGTAAAAGTATGATGAATTTAGTATATTATGAGTAGAACTGTTACAAATCGGTAACAAGTTTTTATGATATTTTACAAGCATACTAGGAAGACTTAAAGAAAACTAAAAATTACTAGAGGTGAAACATGATACAGATTGAAAATCTAAAAAAAGTTTATAACAACGGTTATGAAGCTTTAAAAAGCATTAATCTCGAAATTAACGACGGTGAACTTATTTGTTTATTAGGACCAAGTGGTTGTGGGAAAACTACAATCCTTAATTTATTAGCTGGATTATTAGATCCAACAGATGGAGATATCAAGTTTGACAAGGAATCAGTTATTGATAAGCATCCTAAGGATAGAAATATAGGCTTAGTATTCCAAAACTATGCATTATATCCACATATGACTGTCTTAGAAAATGTTATGTTCCCTCTTACAGTTGGAAATAAAAAGATGCCTAAAAAAGAGGCTGAGGAAATAGCAAGAAAATATATGAAGGTAACAAGTATAGAAGAGCTTGCTAATAAAAAACCAGGGGAAATGTCTGGTGGACAACAACAAAGAGTTGCAATTACAAGAGCACTAGTTCAAAATCCTAAGATTCTTTTACTAGATGAACCATTAAGTAATTTAGATGCAAGATTAAGATTAAAGATTAGAGAAGAAATTAGAAGACTTGTAAAGGAAATTGGTATAACAACTGTATTCGTTACACATGACCAAGAAGAAGCTTTATCAATAAGTGACAGAATAGTGTTAATGAATGAAGGTATAGTACAACAATTTGATGTTCCTCAAAATCTTTACCTAGAACCATCAAATCTTTTTGTTGCAAAGTTTATGGGTAACCCAATTATAAACATCTTCGAAATGGAGAAGGAAGGGAATGCCCTTAAAGCAAAAGATTTTACAATTGATTTAAGTTTACTAAATAAAGATAGATTCAAGGGTGAATTAAATGAAAGTAAGTACTTTGTAGGGATTAGACCAGAGTACTTTGAATTAAGTGAAAATCCATTATTTAAGGCTAAGGTTGAATCAATAGAATTAATAGGAAAAGATTGTATAGTAAATTTCAATGCTAATGGTATACATGCTAAGTCAATTACTGATATTACTCGTAATGTATCAGAGGGCGATGAGTTAGGATTTGAAATTGACTACAATAGTATATACATATTCCAAGAGAATGGAGTTAGAGTGTATTAAAATGAGAAAGTTAAAGTATAGAGCTGAGAATTCACCACAGGCATGGTTTTTCTTACTTCCTGCCTTAATAATAATAGGAGTATTTAGCGTATTCCCACTAATTAGAACATTTATAATGGCCTTTCAAAAAGGTACATTAAATAGCTTAGAGTTTAATGGATTTAAGAACTTTGAAGTAGTACTATCAGATCCAAAGTTCCATACAGCAATAGGTAATACATCCCTTTATGCCTTTGTTGTTGTACCTGTTGGATTAATTATTTCAATGTTTATTGCAGTTACAATATATGAAAAGATTAAGCGTAAAGATGTATTTGAAACAATTTTCTTTATACCTTATTTAACAAGTATTATAGCAGTTGGTATTGTATTTAGATTCTTATTAAATGGAGAGTATGGATTTGTTAACTATGTATTAGGATTATTTAATGTAGGACCATTTAACTTCTTAGATGATCCATCTATGAGTATGATTACATTAATTATATTTGGTATATGGTCAGGACTTGCATTTAATATAATAATACTTCTTTCAGGTTTAAGAAATATTGATGATAGTTATTACAAGGTTGCAGATATGTTTGGGGCAACTAAGAGACAACAATTTTTCAGAATAACTTTACCTCAAATGATACCAATTATAACATTCTTATTAATGGTTAACTTCATTAATGCATTTAAGGTATATGCACAGGTATTCTCTATATTCAACGGAAAAGCAGGTATAGCAGATAGTGCAACTACAGCAGTATTCTATATCTTTAATAAGTTCTATGTTGAAAATAGATACGGTCAAGGTATGGCAGCAGCAGTTATCTTATTTATACTAATTTTATTGTTTACATTAATTCAAAATCGTATATTAAAAAGAATATCTAAGTAGGTGAAGAAATGAAAAAGTTTAATTCAGTTTTGTCAAAAACGTTCATTCTTATAATGGCATTAATTACGTTATTTCCTTTTGTATATATGATTCTTGCAAGTTTCATGACATATCAAGAGGCAACAAGTATACCGCCAACATTGATTCCTGAAAAGTTCAACTGGAGCAATTTTTCAGAAGCAATGAAGCAAGCACCATTTGTTAGATATTTCTTTAATACAATTTTAGTTTCAGGAATATCAACAATAGGTACAGTTTTAACTTCTGTTTTAGCAGCTTTTGCTTTAGTAAAGTTAGAATTTAGATTTAAGAATCTTTTAGTTTTAGTTATGGCAGCATTATTAATGGTTCCATATGAAGTTACAGTATTTACAAATTATCAAACAATTGCACAATTTGGATTATTAAATACATACACAGCTTTAATAGTTCCATCACTTGCAAGCGTATTTTATATATTCTATTTAAAAGAGTATTTAACTAGTATTCCAATATCTTATTATAAGGCAGCAAAGGTAGATGGTTGTGGAGATTTAGAATTCATAAGAAGAATTTTAGTTCCATTAGGTAAACCAGCTTTATTCACAATGGGAATATTAAGCTTTATTAATGGATGGAATTCATTCTTATGGCCAATACTAGTTACAAATAGTAAGGAAATGAGATTATTAAGTAACGGATTAAGTGCATTTGCTACTGAAAGTGGTACAAATGTTCAATTACAAATGGCTGCTTCAACTATAGCTATAGTTCCAATACTAATTTTATATTTAGTATTTAGAAAGCAGATAATTAGAGGAGTTGTTAAGAGTGGCGTTAAAGGATAAGAAAACTAAGATTACTTTCCACAATGGTATTTTAACTATAGGTGGAACAATTATAGAAATTGCATATGAAGATAGTCATATCTTCTTTGACTTTGGTAGTGAATATAACCCAAAGGCACCAGTGCAACCAACAGACTTACAAGGATTATTAGATGAAGGATTAGTTCCTTATTTAAACAATATGTATGACCCAAGAATTCCTTTAAAGGGATATGAATCAAAGGAAGATAGTTTTAAGAATACAGCGGTATTCCTATCACATGTTCACTTAGACCATTCAAAGATAGTTAACTATTTAAATCCTTCAATTCCTTTATATACATTAGAAGGAACAAAGTCTTTATTAAACACTTTAAATATTAAGGATGATTTCTTATTCCCACTTCATGTTAAAGAAGGAAAGAATACAAGAGACATAATTGGTGTTAAGGAAAATGAAGTAATAAAAGTTGGAGAAATTGAAGTAAAGGTAATGCCTGTTGACCATGATGCTTATGGAGCTTGTGGTTTACTTATAAAAACTCCTGATTTAGCTATATCTTACACTGGTGATATTAGATTACATGGATATAGAGAAAATGATACATTAAACTTCTGTAAGGAAAGCGAAGGCTGTGATGTTCTTTTAATTGAAGGTGTTTCAGTATCATTCCAAGAGTTTGATGAAGATGTAAGTGATAAAGAAATATCTAATGAACCAGAATTATTAGATAAGATTAATGAAATTGTTAAGAACAATCCAGATAAACAAATAACTTTTAATTATTATATTTCTAATATTGAAAGAATTAAAAAGATAATAGAAACTAATCCAAGAAAGGTTGTTTTAGATGCTTATTATTCTTATGTAGTTAAAGAAGCAACAGGATATCAATCATATTACTATCAATTAGATGATAAAGATTATGGATTAGATGCAGCTTATAAAATTGATTTTGATACCCTTTTAAATGACCAAGGTGATTTCTTCTGGCAATTAGATACTCTTGCCTTAGAACATATAGATAAACTTAAGGAAGGTGGAATTTATATTCACTCGAATGCTGTTCCATTAGGTGATTTTGATCCAGCTTATGAAAAGTTCATAGACAATCTTGAATCACACAAAATTGAATTTGTCAGAACTTCTTGTAGTGGTCATGCTCATCCAAATGACTTGATTAAGATAATTAACTTAATTAAGCCTAAGCTTTTAGTGCCTATACATTCATATCGTCCAGAGAAACTTTATAATGAAAATGGCGATAGACTATTACCAGAGAAAAAACAAACAATATAACTATGCGGAGGGAAGACCATGAAATTTAAAAGATTATTAGCTTTAGGTCTAGTATTTATGTCTGCTGCTATGGTTGGATGTGGATCAAAAGGAAATGACACATCAAGCGCAGATATCGTAACTGAAATTAAAGAGCCAGTAGAAATTACTTTCTGGCATGCCATGAATGGAGATTTAGAAAAATCTCTTACAAGCTTAACTGAAAAGTTTATGGCAGAAAATCCAAACATAAAGGTAACTTTACAAAACCAATCAAGCTATAAGGATTTACAACAAAAGATAACAGCAACAGTTGCAAGTCCTAAGGATTTACCAACAATGACTCAAGCATATCCTGACTGGATGTTCAACCCAATAAAGGATAACTTAGTTACAGATTTAACTCCATATATTGAAAATGAAACTTTAAAGTTTGATAACTATGAAGATATATTACCAAGTTTCAGAGAAGCTGCTAAAATAGATGGAAAAATCTATGGAATGCCTTTCAACAAGTCTACAGAAGTTTTATGGTACAACAAGACTTTACTAGATGAACTAGGATTAAAGGCTCCAACAAATTACGAAGAATTAGCTCAAGTTTCTAAGACTATAAAAGAAAAGAAGGGTATAGCTGGTGCTGGATTTGATTCATTAAACACTTACTATACAACTTTCTTAAAGACTGAAGGAAAAACTTTCGATTCAAATTTTGATGTAACAGATGAAGCATCAGCTAAGGCTCTTAACTACTACTTAGAAGGAGTTAAGGAAGGTTACTTCAGAATTGCAGGAACAGACAACTATTTATCAGGACCATTTGGTAATGGGGCTGTAGCTATGTATGTTGGTTCAAATGCTGGTGAAAACTTTGTTAAGCAAGGTGTTGGTGACAAGTTTGAAGTAGCAGCTGCACCATACCCAACAAGTGCTTCATTACAACAAGGAACAGATTTATATGTGTTCTCAAGTGCAACAGCTGAACAAAAGACTGCAGCATACATGTTCTTAAAGTTCTTAACAACTAAAGAAAATCAAATTACATGGGCTTCTCAAACTGGATACATGCCAGTAAGACAAAGTGCTATTGATTCTGAAGAGTATAAGAAGTCAGGAAGCTTAATAGCTCCAATACTTTCAGATGCAACTAAGAATCTTTACACTAATCCAGTTGTTTCAGGTGCAGATGCTGCATACCGTGAAGCAGGTACAGTAATGGAAACTGTATTAGCTAATCCAAACAATGCAGATGTAACTAAGACATTAGAAGGATTTAAGACTACTTTAAAATCAATCTGGGAATAGAATAATTTAGGGCTGTATCAGTAGAGATACAGCCCTTTTGTAAATAGGAGGTTTTTTATGAAGATTGCTATCTATCAAACAAGTGATTTACATGGATTTGTTTATCCAACTAATTATGTAACTGAAAAGCAATTAGGAATACTTAAAATAGGAAGCTATATATTAAAGGATAAGAAAAATTATGATGCTTCATTAACTATAGATTGCGGAGATTTAGTTCAAGGTTCTTCCCTAACTCATTATTTATCAAAGAAGAATCCTGAGGTGAATCCTATAGTTCAATGTTTAGAAAAAATAGGCTATGATGCCTATGTACTTGGTAATCATGAATTTAACTATGGGTTAGATTATTTAACTAAAGCTTATACTCCTATTTCAGAAAAAGTTATTAATGCTAATATTGAAGGATTAGCATTTAAGTCAAAACCATATAAAATATTTGATTTTAATGGATTTAAAATAGGATGTATAGGTCTTACAACCTCCTTTATACCAAACTGGGAGCATGAAAAAAACATTTATGGAATTAAATTTTTAAACCCTGTTGAGGTATATGGAAAATATGAAAAAGAGCTAAAAGAAAAAGCAGATTATATTATTGTTTGTTATCATGGCGGATTTGAAAAAAGTTTAGATGAAAATATGACTCCTACTGAGAAGTTAAATAAAGAAAACCAAGGAAGTGAGTTATTAGAAACTTATGATTCTATAAATATGATTTTAAGTGGCCATCAACATAGATCCTTTGCTACTAAAATCAAAGGAGTAGTTTGTACTCAACCTTTAAATAATGGTCAAAACTTTACTAAGATAATTTTTGATACAGAAACAAAAGAAGCTACTTTTGAATTAGTGGATGTTAGTAAGTTAACTGATGAGATTAATCCAGACTTAGAAAGTCTTTTTACAGAGGTAGAAGGAGAGCTTCAAGAGTACTTAGATAAGGAAATTGGGGAGTTTGATAAGGACATTTTAATGGATGATATATTTGAAGGAAGATTAAAAGGGCATCCTTTTATAAACTTCTTACATCAAGTGCAACTAGAAGAATCAGGTGCTGATTTTTCTGTTTTGTCACTATTTGATACTGCCATTGGATTTAAAAGAAATGTTTCTATTAGAGATGTACTAATTAACTATCCTTACCCTAACACAATGATGGTTCTTAAGGTAAGAGGGGATAAGTTTAAGGAAGCAATGGAAAAGAGCGCTACATACTTTGTTGTTAATGATGGAAAGGTAGAAATAAATGAAGAGTTTTTAGTTCCAAAGGTGCAAAATTACAACTATGATACTTTTGGGGGAATAACTTATGAAATAGATTTATCAAGAGATTTCTATGACAGAGTTATTTCCATAAAGAAAGATGGAAAAGAAATAGAGTTAGATAAATATTATACAGTGGTTATGAATAACTATCGTGCAACTAATACTTCAATTTACCCATCTTATGAAGGGGCAGAAGTAGTAAAGGAAATTACAAAAGAGATGAGCGAGCTTATAATAGATTACTTTGAAAAGCATCATACTGTAAAAGCAATAGAGGAAAGTAATTATATAATCAAATAATGGATATATTTACATAGAATGCAAAGTGTGTTATTATATTAACAGAGTGATCAAGGTATCACGAAGGGGGACACCACCAAGGGTGTCATTCCTTCGTGATACCTTTTTTTGTTTCTACTTGAAAGGAGGGAGAAGATGATTAAGGTAAATGGTGAACTTATTAATGGATATGAAGGTAAGACCTTAAATGAATTCCTATGTAATGAAGGATATGAAATTACTAGAATTGCTGTTGAATTAAATGGACAAATAGCAAGAAAAAAGGATTATCAAAGTATTATTTTAAAAGAAAATGATACCTTAGAAGTTGTAACCTTTGTAGGAGGGGGCTAAAGATGAAAATAGTATTAAATGGACAAGCTATAGATACTAATTGTAAAACTCTTTATGAACTAAAAAGAGAGTACTTTGAAGACAAAGAGAATATTGTAACCATAATTGAGGGCTTTGCTACAAATGATGATGTAGAATTACATGAAAATAGTGAAGTAACATTTATTGAAAAGGGAAAGCTTCCTTCAAAAGAAGTTTTTGAACACATGCTTTGTGCAAGGCATACTCCAAAGGTTCATGAAAAAGTAAAGAGAGCTAGGGTAGCAGTTGCAGGACTTGGAGGCTTAGGGTCTAACATAGTAATAAGTTTAGCTAGAACTGGGGTTGGAACCTTGCATTTAATTGATTTTGATATAGTTGAGCCAACCAATTTAAATAGGCAGCAGTATAAAATATCTCATTTAGGTATGTTTAAAACAGAGGCTTTAAAGAAGGAAATATCAGAAATAAATCCTTTTGTGGAGGTAATAACAGATAGTGTTAAGGTAACAGAAGAAAATTTAGAATGCCTTTTTAAGGATGATGATATAGTATGTGAGGCCTTTGATAATCCAGAAGGAAAAGCTTTGTTAGTTAATGGCATTTTACAATATTTCCCAGGAAAAAAGGTTGTTGCATCCTCTGGTATGGCTGGATTTGAAAGTAGTAACACAATAAAAACAAGAAAAATAACTAATGATTTTTATCTTTGTGGAGATGGAGAAACATCAGCAAGGATTGGTAGAGGATTAATGGCGCCACGTGTAGGTATATGTGCAGGCCATCAGGCTAATATGATTTTAAGATTAATTTTAGAGGAAAAGGATGTGTAAGTTAAATGGAAAATAGAGATGATAAATTAATTATAGGTGGACATGAGTTTAATTCAAGATTTATTTTAGGCTCAGGAAAGTACTCTCTTGATTTAATTAAAGCAGCTGTTGAAAATGCTGGTGCAGAAATAATAACTCTTGCCTTAAGACGTGTTAATGATGGTGGAAAAGATAATATTTTAGATTACATTCCTAAGGGAGTAACTTTATTACCTAATACATCTGGTGCAAGAAATGCTGAGGAGGCAGTAAGAATAGCAAGACTTGCAAGGGAGCTAGGTTGTGGAGATTTTGTGAAAATTGAAGTTATAAGAGATAGTAGATACCTACTTCCAGATAATTATGAAACAATAAAGGCTACAGAGATTTTAGCTAAAGAAGGATTTGTAGTTATGCCTTACATGTATCCAGATTTAAATGTAGCAAGGGATTTAGTGAATGCTGGAGCGTCAGCAATAATGCCACTTGCAGCACCAATTGGGTCAAATAAAGGATTATGTACAAAGGAATTTATTAAAATTTTAGTAGAAGAAATAGATTTACCTATAATAGTTGATGCTGGGATAGGTTCACCTTCTCAAGCTTGTGAAGCTATGGAATTAGGGGCAGATGCAATTATGGCTAATACTGCAATAGCAACTTCAGGAAACATACCATTAATGGCACAAAGTTTTAAGAAAGCAATTGAAGCAGGGCGTGAAGCATACATAGCAGGCCTTGGACGTGTTTTACATAAGGGGGCTTCTGCTTCATCTCCATTAACAGGATTTTTGGAAAAGTAGGAGGGGATTAACATGAGAGAAAGAACAAATCATATGGAATATACCCCTGGAATGGAAATAATAGAACATGATATTTTTAATAAAGTAATATCTGAAATGAATTCCTATGACTATAATTCATATACTGAAGAGGATGTAAAAAGAGCTTTAAATAAGGATAGCATTAATTTAGATGATTTTAAGGCATTACTATCTCCAGCTGCCTTTCCATTTTTAGAGGAAATGGCAAGAAAAGCACAAATAGAAACAAAAAAGCACTTTGGAAATTCAATATATATGTTTACTCCTCTTTATATATCTAATTATTGTGAGAATTACTGTATTTACTGTGGCTTCAACTGTTACAATAAGATTCATCGTGCTAAGTTAAATGCAGAAGAAATAGAAAATGAAATGAAAATAATTGCAGATACAGGACTTGAAGAAATCCTAATTTTAACTGGTGAAAGTCCAAGAATGTCTGATGTTAAATATATAGGAGAGGCTTGTAAAATAGCACGTAAGTACTTTAAGGTAATAGGGTTAGAGGTTTATCCAATGAACTCTGAGGATTATGCTTATCTTCATGAATGTGGTGCAGACTTTGTTACTGTATTCCAAGAAACTTATAATTCTGATAAGTATGAAAACTTACATTTAGAAGGTCATAAGAGAATATTCCCTTATAGATTCAATGCGCAAGAACGTGCAATAATGGGTGGAATAAGGGGAGTTGGTTTTGCAGCACTTTTAGGGCTAGATGATTTTAGAAAGGATGCCTTTGCAACAGGAATGCATGCATATATGCTTCAAAGAAAGTATCCTCATGCTGAAATTGCTTTTTCATGTCCAAGGCTAAGGCCAATAATTAATAATGATAAAATTAACCCTAAAGATGTACATGAGCCTCAATTATTACAAATAATAACTGCCTATAGATTGCTTATTCCTTCAGCAAATATAACAATATCAAGTAGGGAGTGTGCAAGGTTTAGAGATAATATTATAGATATTGCAGCAACTAAGATTTCTGCTGGAGTTGATGTTGGAATTGGTGGTCACACAGGAGAAAATAAGGGGGATGAACAATTTGAAATATCAGATGGACGTACTGTAGATGAGGTTTATAATGCAATAGTTGAAAAAGGTCTACAGCCTGTAATGAGTGATTATTTATATGTTTAAGATAATTGCTGTTACCAATAGGAAGCTATGCCATATTGATTTTTTAGAACAAATTGAAACTCTAGCAAAATCAGGAGTGGATTCAATTATTTTAAGGGAAAAGGATCTTAGTGAAGAGGAATATTATGTTTTAGCTAAGAATGTACTTAGAATATGTGAAAAGTACAATAAGGAGTGTGTTCTTCATAATTTTGTAGGTGTAGCTAAAAGGTTAAATCACAAAAAGATTCATTTATCCCTTCCAATGTTAGAAAAACACTATAATGAAGTTAAGAATTTTGAAAAGGTAGGAGTATCTATTCATTCACTAGAGGAAGGTGAAAGAGCAATAACCCTTGGGGCAACTTATCTTACAGCAGGCCATATATTTCAAACAGACTGCAAAAAGGACTTAGAGCCAAGGGGACTAGCCTTTTTAGAGAATATTTGTAGAGGGGTAGATGTACCTGTTTATGCCATTGGTGGAATTTCAAAAGATAATATAAAGTTAGTTAAGGAAACAGGGGCTAAGGGTGCTTGTTTAATGTCTTCTCTTATGAAGGCAGGAGCAAATGAATTAAAGGGCAACATCTATTAATAGAGGTTGCCTTTTTTCTTTTTTAATAAGTAATGATTTCGTTTACAAAAAGTGTTATTATATAAGTAGGCAACGAATTATGCTTTAAGAAAGAGGGGATGTTATGAGATATCAAGATTATAAAGAAAAAGTATTAAATCACTTAGAGGAGTACAAGTTAAACTCCTTAGGTTGCGTAAAAAATGGGCTTTATCAAAATAGAGAATATGGACACATATTACCAAGCGGATTTAGGCCATTAAATTTTCTTTTAGGAGTTAATCAACCCAAAGATATACATTATCACATTCATTCACACCACTTAAATTCATCTCAAATTATGTGTATAAACTTTTTCGAGCCAATAATGAAAGACAATTTACTAATTGATATTTTAAAAGATACTCTAAAGATTAATATTCCAGATCACACAAAGATAATATTTTCAAAATTTGAATATGAAGATCCAAAAGGAAAAGATGGGACAAACTTTGATTTCTTTATAGAGCTTATAACAGGAGAAAAAATATATTTTGAAGTTAAATATACTGAACAAGGCTTTGGAAAAATTAGTAAAAGTAAGGAAACACACAAGCTACCTGAAAAATATGAACATAAATTTACTGATGTTTATATAAAGCAGCTAGGGGAAAGCATGCATTTAAAAGAATTAGTTAATGATAAGGACAAGTTCTATTCTAATTATCAATTATATAGAAATGTTTCATATATAAAAGAGGATAAAGATTATGTAGTTTTCTTATATCCTTATGAGAATGATAATTTAGCCAAAGAAATGAATGAGGTAAAGGATTTAAAAAATGTCTACTCTTTAGATTGGAAGGAGCTTTCAACAAAAGCATTAGAGCATACTAAAGACACTCACAAATATAGAGTATATAAAGAGTTTTATAATAAATATATGGATATATAAATGGACTAACACATATAAAACAACAACATGGAATATGTTGTTGTTTTTTTTGAGTGCGCCCAGCATGGGCGTACACTAATCGGTGAAAGTCCGTAACGGGGGCTGATAGTGCCAACCGTATAGCTTAAGA
>OIFK01000061.1_pt1 | contig 92896 bp, 73 predicted proteins | sample 1582071 | NCBI WGS metagenome assembly OIFK01 (sample SAMN07501052, study PRJEB24779) | human gut metagenome | isolation source: stool | host: human infant | place: USA: Pittsburgh, PA | reverse complement strand
CGTGATCGCGCGGATGCTACGTCAAAAAAACTGTGCAAATTGTTGCGCACATCGCCGGAAAACCGCGGCGCGCCTGACCCTCGACAGTATGTAACAAAATATTTCAGAAAAATCCGACGAGCGAAGGACCGCCCCCGAACCGGGCCGGCCCATGCGCAATCAGCCTTGCAGACGCTGCGCCAAACGCTCCTGAAGTTGTGCGAGCACTTCCGGGTCGCCCTGCTTCGCCGCATGGATGCCGAGATTCTCGCCGCTGAAGCGCGGGATGACGTGGAAATGGATGTGGAAGACCGTCTGCCCGGCAGGGGCGCCGTTGAACTGGGCGACCTGCACGCCGTCCGGCTGCACCTCCTCGACCAGGGCGCGGGTCAGGCGCTGGACCACGGCCATGACCTTGGCCAGGTTCTGCGCATCGATCTCGAGCAGGTTGCGCGCCTCGGCGTGCTTGGGAATCACCAGGGTATGCCCGTAGGACTGCGGGAACAGATCGAGGAAAGCGAGCACGTCCTCGTCTTCGTAGACCTTGTAGCAGGGAGCTTCGCCGCGAATGATCTTGGCGAAGATGTTCTGGGAATCGTAAACGCCGTGCAAACTCATGGAGGCTTTCCTTGAACGAACCGGAATAGACCTGCGCACCATACCGGCTCGCTCCCCGCTCGTCACGACGTGATGCGTCGCGCGCTCCACACACTTCGAAAGAAATTGTCACAAGCCCGTCATCACCCTTCCCTACTTTCGTAGCACTCGCCGGATGGCCCTGCCGTCTCGCACAGCCACCTCCTCAACATAGGGAAATGCGTCATGACCCCAGGTTATCCCCTCGCCCTCTCTCTTGCCGTCTCCATGGCCGTGCTCGGCAGCGCCTTGCCGGCCCAGGCGCGCCAGGACGATCCGTCGCTGTTCAACCGCCAGGCCCGTGGCGAACTCAGCGAGTACGGCGGCGCACGGCGCGTCGAGCAGGACCTGACCCAGGCCCTGAAGCAGTCGCTGTCGAAGAAGAAGGCGAAGAACGTGATCCTGCTGATCGGCGACGGCATGGGCGACTCCGAGATCACCGTGGCGCGCAACTACGCGCGCGGCGCGGGCGGCTACTTCAAGGGTATCGATGCGCTGCCGCTGACCGGCCAGTACACCCACTACTCCCTGCACAAGGACAGCGGCCTGCCGGACTACGTGACCGATTCCGCCGCCTCCGCCACCGCCTGGACCACCGGGGTCAAGTCGTACAACGGCGCAATCGGCGTGGATATCCACGAACAGCCACACCGCAACCTGCTGGAGCTGGCCAAGCTCAACGGCAAGGCCACCGGCAACGTCTCCACCGCCGAGCTGCAGGACGCCACCCCGGCCGCCCTGCTCGCCCACGTCACCGCTCGCAAGTGCTACGGCCCCGAAGCCACCAGCAAGCAGTGCCCGAGCAATGCCCTGGAGAACGGCGGCGCCGGCTCGATCACCGAGCAATGGCTGAAGACCCGCCCTGACGTGGTCCTCGGCGGCGGCGCCGCGACCTTCGCGGAAACCGCCAAGGCTGGCCGCTATGCCGGCAAGACCCTCCGCGCCCAGGCCGAGGCCCGCGGCTACCGGATCGTCGAGAACCTCGACGAGCTGAAAGCCGTGCGCCGCGCCAACCAGAAGCAGCCGCTGATCGGCCTGTTCGCGCCGGGCAACATGCCGGTGCGCTGGCTCGGTCCGACCGCCACCTACCACGGCAACCTGAACCAGCCGGCGGTGAGCTGCGAGGCGAACCCGAAGCGCACCGCCGACATCCCGACCCTGGCGCAAATGACCAGCAAGGCCATCGAGCTGCTGAAGGACAATCCGAACGGCTTCTTCCTGCAGGTCGAGGGCGCGTCCATCGACAAACAGGACCACGCCGCGAATCCGTGCGGCCAGATCGGCGAGACCGTCGACCTCGACGAAGCCGTGCAGAAGGCCCTGGCCTTCGCCAAGGCCGATGGCGAGACCCTGGTGATCGTCACCGCCGACCACGCCCACTCCAGCCAGATCATCCCGCCGGAAACCGCCGCGCCGGGGCTGACCCAACTGCTCACGACCAAGGACGGCGCGCCGCTGGCGATCAGCTACGGCAACTCCGAGGAAGGCTCCCAGGAGCACACCGGCACCCAGTTGCGCATCGCCGCCTACGGCCCGCAGGCCGCCAATGTCACCGGCCTGACCGACCAGACCGACCTGTTCTTCACCATCCGTCGCGCACTGAACCTGCGCGACTGATCGGACCAGAACGAAAAAGGCGCGCCGGTTTCGACCGGCGCGCCTTTTTCATTTCGCGCGGCATCCCTGGAACTAGCCCTCGACCTGGCTCCACTGCTTGGCCAGGCGCTTGTCCGAGACCGGCAGCCGGGTCCCCAGTTGCTGGGCGAACAACGAGACCCGGTACTCCTCCAGCATCCAGCGATACACCTGCAACTCGGCGTCGCGCTTGCCTTCCTGGGCGTGCTTGGCGAGGCGCGCCTGGTATTGCGCCCAGAGTTCGCCCAGCTCGCCGCTCCACACCCGGTCGCGCTGGACCTGGCCGGCGACCTTGTCCAGGCGCTGCTCGATGGCCTTGAGGTAACGCGGATACTCCTTCAACCACTCCAGCGGGGTGGCGCGGACGAACCCCGGATACACCAGGTTGGCCAGTTGGCCCTTGACGTCGTTCAGCGGCACGGTCATGGCCAGCTCGACCTTGCCCTTGAAGCGCTTCTGCAGGCCGTGCCAGAGCTTGAGGATATCCAGCACCAGGCGTGCCAGGCGCTCGGCGTGCTCGTTCCAGGCAGCGCGCTTGCGCTCGGCCAGCGCGGCCAGGGCGGCGCCGTCGCGCGGCAGGCCTTCGCCCTGCAGCACGCAACTGTCGAGACTGGCCAGGAGGATGTCCTCGACCAGCGCCTCGACCCGTCCCAGCTCGCGGTACAGCAGACCCATCTCGGTCTGCCCCGGCAGCTTGGCGCGCAGGTACTTGGCCGGCTCGGCCAGTTGCTGCAACAGCAGTCGTTGCAGGGCGCGGCGGTGTTGGTAGTCGGCCTCGGCCTGGGTCGGGAAGCGCCCTTCCTTGACCTCGCCCTGCTCCTCCACCAGCGCCGGGTATACCGTCATCGACAATCCGGCGACCTTCTGCTGGGCTTTCTCGGCGACGCTGGCGAAGGCCTTGGCCTCCACCGGACGCTGCTGTTCCTTGTCGGCCTGGGGTATCGCCAGGGCCGCCTGGCTGGCTTCGGCGAAACGCGCGGTGAGTTCGGCCAGGTCGCGGCCCTCGCCGAGGAACTTGCCCTGGGCGTCGACCACCTCGATGTTCATCCGCAGGTGATCGTCCAACTGCGTCGCCGCCTCGGCCCAGGCCTCATCGGCTACCCGCACGCCGGTCATGCGCTGAAGCTCGCGGCCCAGCGCCTGCGGCAGCGAACCTTCGCCGAAGGTGATGCGCTCCAGGGCGGCGCGGACGAAGTCCGGTACCGGCACGAAGCTCTTGCGGATCGCCTTCGGCAGGTTGCGCACCAGCGCCACCGCCTTGTCGTAGAGCAGGCCGGGCACCAGCCAGTCGATGCGTTCGGCCGGCAATTGCGGCAGCAGCGGCGCCGGTACCCGCACGGTGACGCCGTCGCGCGCGGTGCCGGGCTCGAACTGGTAGCTCAGCGACAGGTGCAGATCGCCCAGGCGCAGGCGATCCGGGTACTGCGCCGCAGTGACTTCGCTGGCTTCGCGGGCCAGCACGTCTTCCTCGCGCATCAGCAGCAGGTCCGGCTGGTTCTGCCGCTCGCGGGCGTACCATTTCTCGAAACTGGCGGTCTGGTAGATGTCCGCCGGCAGGCGCGCGTCGTAATAGGCGAACAGGGTTTCCTCGTCGGCCAGGATGTCGCGCCGGCGTGCCTTGGCTTCCAGCTCGTCGAGCTTTTCCAGCAACTGCCGGTTGGCGCTCAGGCACCTGGCGCGGCTGTTGATCTCGCCGCGCACCAGGCCTTCGCGGATGAACAGCTCGCGCGCCACCGGCGGGTCGATCGGACCATAGTGCACCGGACGTCGACCGATGACGATGAGGCCGTAGAGGGTGACCTGCTCGAACGCCACCACCTGGCCGCGACGCTTCTCCCAGTGCGGCTCGAAGTGGTTGGTCTTGATCAGGTGCCCGGCCAGCGGCTCCAGCCAGTCCGGCTCGATCTTCGCGACCATTCGGGCGAACAGCTTGGTGGTCTCCACCAGTTCCGCGGCCATGATCCATTGCGGGCGCTTGCGAGCGATGCCGCTGGACGGATGGATCCAGAAACGTCGCTGGCGAGCGCCGAGGTAGTCGCCTTCCTCGGCCTTCTGCCCGATCTGGCTGAGCAGGCCGGACAGGATCGCTTTGTGGACCGCCGCGTAATCGATCCCCGGTACCTCGCGTTCGTTGTCGGCCGACGCGCCTTTCTTCGCCTCCGGCTTGCGCGCCTCGGCCTTGGCCGGACGCCCGAACGGCAGCTTCAGTTCGCGGCAGATCAGGGTCAGTTGGCGGTGGGCGTCGCGCCACTCACGCAGGCGCAGGTAGTTGAGGAAGTTCTTCCGGCACCAGCTGCGCAGGGCGTTGGAGCCCAGCGCCTGGCGCTGTTCCTCGAAGCCACGCCAGAGATTGATCAGCGCGGCGAAGTCGGAATCCGGATCCTTCCATTGCGCGTGCGCCTGGTCGGCGGCCTGCTGCCGCTCCACCGGACGCTCGCGCGGGTCCTGCACGGACAGCGCGCTGGCCACCGTCAACACTTCCTCGAGGCTACCCTGCTGGGCCGCCTCCAGCAGCATGCGGCCCAGCCTCGGGTCGATCGGCAGGCGCGCCAGTTGGCGCCCCAGCGGGGTCAGCTGGCCTTCGCGGTTGACCGCCGACAGTTCCTGCAGAAGGGTGAAGCCGTCCTTGATCGCCTTGCCGTCCGGCGGCTCGATGAAGGGGAACGCCTCGATGTCGCCGAGGCGCAGGTGCAGCATCTGCAGGATCACCGCGGCCAGGTTGGTGCGGAGGATTTCCGGGTCGGTGAAGGCCGGACGCGCGTTGAAGTCCTCCTCGCTGTAGAGGCGCACGCATATGCCCGGCTCGACCCGTCCGCAACGGCCCTTGCGCTGGTTGGCGCTGGCCTGCGACACCGCCTCGATGGGCAGCCGCTGGACCTTGGCGCGGTAGCTGTAGCGGCTGATCCGCGCGGTGCCGCTGTCGATCACGTAACGGATGCCCGGCACCGTCAGCGAGGTTTCCGCGACGTTGGTGGACAGCACGATCTTGCGTCCCGGGCGCGGCTGGAAGATCTTCTGCTGCTCGGCCGGGGTCAGTCGCGCGTACAGCGGCAGCACCTCGGTGTGGCGCAGGTTGGCCTTGCGCAGCATCTCCGCGGCGTCGCGGATCTCCCGCTCGCCGGGGAGGAACACCAGCACGTCGCCGGGCCGCTTGCCGACCTCGCGTTCGTGGGCGGCGATCTCGTCGAGGGCGGCGAGGATGCCCTGGTCCACCGACAGGTCGTCCTCGACCCGGTTGCCCTCCTCGTCGGTTTCCGCCGCCAGCGGCCGGTACCAGGTCTCCACCGGATAGGTGCGGCCGGAAACCTCGATCACCGGGGCGCCGTCGAAATGCCGGGAGAAACGCTCCAGGTCGATGGTCGCCGAGGTGATGATCAGCTTCAGGTCCGGACGCCGGTGCAACAGGGTCTTCAGGTAGCCGAGGAGGAAGTCGATGTTCAGGCTGCGCTCGTGGGCTTCGTCGACGATCAGCGTGTCGTAGCGCTCCAGGTAGCGGTCGTGCTGGGTCTCGGCCAGGAGGATGCCGTCGGTCATCAGCTTGACCAGGGTGCTGTCGTCGCTCTGGTCCTCGAAGCGCACCTGGTAGCCGACCAGCGCGCCCAGCGGCGTGCCGATCTCTTCCGCGACCCGCGTCGCCACGCTGCGCGCCGCCAGCCGACGCGGCTGGGTATGGCCGATCAGGCCGTGGATGCCGCGCCCCAGCTCCAGGCAGATCTTCGGCAACTGGGTGGTCTTGCCCGAGCCGGTCTCGCCGGCGATCACCACCACCTGGTGGGCGGCGATGGCGGCCTTGATCTCGTCGCGCTTGGCGGCGATCGGCAGGCTGTCGTCGTAGCGGATCGCCGGCACGCTGGCGCGCCGCGCCTCGACCTTGGCGCAGGAGGCCTGGAAGCGCTCGACCCACTGCGCCAGGCGCGCGTCGTCGGGCTGCTTGCGCAGTTCGTGGAGCTGCCGGCGCAAGCGGTGGCGGTCGCTGATCTGGGCCTGGTCGAGGCGCCGGACGAGTTGGTCGAGGGAAGGAGTCTGGTCGGTCATCTAGGCTTTTCGAATGCTGTGAGCGTGCCGCAGTCGCGGAGGACGGGAAGAAGCTCCGGCCACTGCCGAGGCGAAAAATATTCGGAATTGTCGCAGATTTGAGCGGAAGAGGACGAATCCCGGTTAACGCTCGCTGCCGCGATACGGCCGACGCTGCTGGTGGGCGATGGCCCTCTCAGCGCCCCAGTCGCTTGAGCACCTCGGCCAACGGCAGCGCATCGGCGGTGCCCGCCCGGCAGTCGGCGAGGCGATCCTCGGCCACTCGCAGCCATTGGCGCTCCACCTCGGGGCCGGCGCGATGCAGCAATGCCTGGATCAGTTCCAGACACCGGCTGATCGGCAGACGGCGTATTTCTTCGGCCAGGGCAGGATCGAGGCGGGCCATGGGGGTTTCCTCCGGCAGGTGATGCGCTGCAGGCACGTCCGCACAGGCCCGCTCACCCCGCAACCGACTGCCAGCAACGAAGAAGCCCCGCATTGGCGGGGCTTCTTCAGGCAACGGCGGACTTACTTCTGGCCCGCTTTCTTCAGCTCTTCGTCGCGCAGTTCGCGGCGCAGGATCTTGCCGACGTTGGTGGTCGGCAGGCTGTCACGGAACTCCACGGCCTTCGGCCGCTTGTAGCCGGTCAGGTTGTCATGCATGTGCTGCATGACCTGTTCCTTGGTCAGGGTCGCCCCCGGCTTGACCACCACGAAGACCTTGATCGACTCGCCGGACTTCTCGTCGGGGATGCCGATCGCGGCACACTGCAGGACGCCCGGCAGGGTCGCCAGCACGTCTTCCAGCTCGTTCGGGTAAACATTGAAGCCGGAGACCAGGATCATGTCCTTCTTCCGGTCGACGATGCGCATGTAGCCGTCTTCCTGGATGATCGCGATATCGCCGGTCTTCAGCCAACCATCGGCGTCGAGGATCTCGTCGGTGGCTTCCTGGCGCTGCCAGTAGCCCTTCATCACCTGCGGGCCTTTCACGCAGAGTTCGCCGCGCTCGCCCAGGGGCACTTCCTGGCCGTCGTCGCCGATCACCTTGCACAGGGTCGAGGGCACCGGAATACCGATGGTGCCGACCTGGATGTTCTGGAACGGGTTGACCGATACCACCGGCGCGGTCTCGGTCATGCCGTAGCCTTCGCAGATGGCGCAGCCGGTGACTTCCTTCCAGCGCTCCGCGGTGGCCAGCTGCAGTGCCATGCCGCCGGAGAGGGTCAGTTTCAGCGCGGAGAAGTCCAGCTTGCGGAAGGTCTCGTTGTTGCACAGGGCGACGAACAGGGTGTTCAGGCCGACGAAGCCGGTGAACTTCCACTGGCCGAGGTCCTTGAGCATCGACGGCAGGTCGCGCGGGTTGGTGATCAGGATGTTGTGGTTGCCGGTGAGCATCATCGCCATGCAATGGAAGGTGAAGGCATAGATGTGGTACAGCGGCAGCGGCGCGATGAGGATCTCGCAGCCCTCGTTGAGGTTGGCGCCCATCAGCGCCTTGCACTGCAACATGTTGGCCACCAGGTTGCGGTGGGTCAGCATGGCGCCCTTGGCGACCCCGGTGGTGCCGCCGGTGTATTGCAGCACGGCGACGTCGTCGGCCTGCGGCGCGGCTTCCTGGAACGACTTGCCGGCGCCCCTGGCCAGCGCGTCGGTCAGATTGGTGGCTTGCGGCAGGCTGTAGGCCGGCACCATCTTCTTGATGTGCTTGACCACGAAGTTGACGATGAAGCGCTTCAGCGGCGGCAGGATGTCGCCGACTTCGGTGACGATCACCTGCTTGACGCCGGTCTTCGGCAGTACGCCCTCGACCAGGTGGGCCATGTTGGCCAGGCAGACCACCGCCTTGGCGCCGGAGTCGTTGAACTGGTGTTCCAGTTCGCGCGCGGTGTACAGCGGGTTGGTGTTGACCACGATGAGGCCGGCGCGCATGGCGCCGAAGACCACGATCGGGTATTGCAGGACGTTGGGCAACTGGACGGCGATGCGGTCGCCGGGCTTGAGATCGGTGTGCTGCTGCAGGTAGGCGGCGAAGTCGCCGGACAGCTTGTACAGCTCGCCGTAGGTCAGGGTCTTGCCCAGGTTGGTGAACGCGGGCTTGGTGGCAAAACGTTGGCAGGACTCCTTCAGTACCGACAGGATGTTCGGGTACTGGTCGGGATTGATCTCGGCAGCAATACCCGCTGGGTACTTGTCCTTCCAGAAGTTTTCGATCATGGAAGCCCACTCCTAAGCAACAGCTAATCTTCACCGCTCATGGCGGCATCTTGTTGTGATCTGCTCGCTAACCCTGGACCCAGGGCTATTAGGCGCGCCGAGATTATCAGCTTTGCCAGAGGCAGACCAGCACCAAACATGACCTATTCGGTCAAAAAAATGACCGAGACATTAGTCTCGGTCACGGTCTTTCCTGTCCCCGGCAAATGCCCGTTTCAGAGCCTTGTAAGGCTATCAGGCGATTTCGCGCAGCTCACGACGGAGGATTTTACCCACAGGCGTCATCGGTAATGCATCCTTGAGCACAATCTGTCGCGGAATTTTGTATCCGGTGAGGTTTTCCTTGCAGTAGGCCTTGAGCTCCTCGACCGACAGGCTGGGGTCGCGGGCCACCACGAACAGCTTCACCGCCTCGCCGGACTTCTCGTCGGGAATGCCCACCGCCGCGCAACTGGCCACCTTCGGATGGGCCATCACCACGTCTTCGATCTCGTTGGGGTAGACATTGAAGCCAGAGACCAGGATCAGGTCCTTCTTGCGATCGACGATACGCACGAAGCCGTCCTCGTCGATCACCGCGATGTCGCCGGTCTTCAGCCAGCCTTCGGCATCGAGAATCTCCTCGGTGGCCTCGGGACGCTGCCAGTACCCCTTCATCACTTGCGGACCTTTCACACAGAGTTCGCCACGTTCGCCGACAGGCAGCTCGTTGCCCTGCTCGTCGATCACCTTGAGCGCCGTGCCCACGACCGGAATCCCCACCGTGCCCAGGCGCGCCTGCTCGCCGTAGGGGTTGGTGGTCACCACCGGCGAGCATTCGGTGAGGCCATAGCCTTCCACCACGGTGCAGCCGGTGACACCCTTCCAGCGCTCGGCGGTGGCGCTGACCAGTGCAGTGCCGCCGGAGTTGGTGAGCTTCAGGTTGGAGAAATCGACGTCCTTGAACCCGGGATGCTCCATCAGCGCGACGAACAGGGTGTTGAGGCCGAGCAGCGCGGAGAAACGCCACTTCTTCAGTTCCTTGACGAAACCGGGGATGTCGCGCGGGTTGGTGATCAGCACGTTATGGTTGCCGCTGACCATCATGCACATGCAGTTCGCGGTGAAGGCATAGATGTGGTAGAGCGGCAGCGGCGCGATCATCACCTCCTGCGCCTCCTTCATCAGCGGCAGGCCATCCTTGCCGAGCTGGGAAAGCTGGGCGTGGACCTGCAGCATGTTCGCCACCAGGTTGCCGTGGGTGAGCATCGCCCCCTTCGAGACCCCGGTGGTGCCGCCGGTGTACTGCAACACGGCGACATCCTCCAGGCCGACCCTGACCGGCTGCAGGGCATGGCCCTGGCCTTGCTTCAAGGCCTGCCTGAACGGCAGCGCCTGGGGCAAGCGATAATCGGGGACCATCTTCTTCACCGACTTCACCACGCTGTTCACCAGCCAACCCTTCAGCGCCGGCAACAGGTCGCCCATGCGCGCCTCGATCAGGTACTCGATCCGCGTATCCGGGAGCACTTCCTCGACCAGCTTGCCGAACACGTTCAGGTAGACCAGCGCACGCACGCCGGCGTCCTTGAACTGGTGGCGCATTTCGCGGGCGGTGTACAGCGGATTGGTGTTGACCACCACCAGCCCCGCGCGCAAGGCGCCGAACACCGCGATGGGATATTGCAGGACATTGGGCATCTGCACCGCGATGCGGTCGCCGGGCTGGAGATCGGTCTGTTTCTGCAGGTAGGCGGCGAAGGCGGCGGACAGACGATCGAGTTCGGCGTAGCTGAGCGTCACGCCGAGATTGCTGAAGGCCGGGCGGTCGGCGAATTTCTTGCAGGAGCGCTCGAAGACCTCGACCACGGAACGGTAGGCGGCGAAGTCGAGACTGTCGGGTACGCCGGCCGGGCGTTTGTCGTTCCAGAATTCAGGTTGCATTTATTCTTGTCCTCTTACCTGAGCGGGTCTGGCCCGCGTGTGCGGGGTATCGGGCAACTTAGCAGTTGCATCGGACAGCGCAAATACTCCTCCTGCCCTTATTGATAGTGTGAATCTCCAGCCTGTCGCTCTTCGCCGCCCGCCATTCCAGAGCGGCCCGTGCCCAAGGGTGGCGCTTTTCCGGGACGAAACCGCGCACGCTGCTAGAATGCGCCGGAACGCGTCCGCCCGGCACAAGGAACGAACATGCCCGCCGCTGCCTACTGGCTCCCCGCCAGCGACGAAACCCCGCTGTACACCCGCCACTGGCCGAGCGCAACGGCCGTCGGCGCGGTGATGCTGTCCCACGGCATGGCCGAGCACGCCGGTCGCTACGAGCGTCTCGCCGCCGCGCTGAACGCTGCCGGCTACCACTTCTATGCGATCGACCAGCGCGGCCACGGCCGGACCGCCGAAGCCGACGAGCTGGGCCACTTCGCCGACCAGGGCGGCTGGGGCAAGGTGGTCGGCGACCTGGCCAGCCTGAACCACCATATCCGCCAGCAGCACCCGGAACTGCCGATCTTCCTGCTGGGCCACAGCATGGGCAGCTACATCTCCATGGCCTACCTGCTGCACCACAGCTGCAGCCTGCAAGGGGCGATCCTTTCCGGCTCCAACTACCAGCCGCAAGCGCTCTACCGGGTCGCCCGCCTGATCGCCCGCTTCGAGCGCTGGCGCCAGGGGCCGCTGGGCAAGAGCGCGCTGATCGACTTCCTCTCGTTCGGCTCGTTCAACAAGGCGTTCAAGCCCAATCGCACGGCCTTCGACTGGCTCAGTCGCGATCCGCAGGAAGTCGACAGGTACGTGGCCGACCCGCTGTGCGGCTTCCGCTGCAGCAACCAGTTGTGGGTGGACCTGCTCGGCGGCCTGGCCGATATCACCCCGCCCACCCACCTGCGGCAGATCGATGCCGGCCTGCCGCTGCTGGTCATCGGCGGCGAACGCGACCCGGTCAGCCAGGGCAGGCGCCTGGGCGACCTGGCCGACGCCCTGCGCGGCGCCGGGCTGCGCCAGGTGACCCTGAAGACCTATCCCGAGGCCCGTCACGAGCTGTTCAACGAGAGCAACCGCGACGCGGTCACCCAAGACCTGATCGACTGGCTGGAACAGGCCCTGCGCCACCGCCGGGATCATTCGACAAAGGAGAGAACATGAGCCAGGTCCAGAACATTCCCTACGCCGAGCTAGAGGTCGGGCAAAAGGCCGAGTACACCAGCAGCATCGCCGAGCGCGACCTGCAGTTGTTCGCCGCAGTCTCCGGCGACCGCAACCCGGTGCACCTGGACGCCGCCTACGCGGCCACCACCCAGTTCAAGGAACGCATCGCCCACGGCATGCTCAGCGGCGCCCTGATCAGCGCGGCGATCGCCACCGTGCTGCCCGGCCCAGGCACCATCTATCTCGGCCAGACCCTGCGCTTCACCCGTCCGGTCAAGCTCGGCGACGACCTGAAGGTCGAACTGGAAGTCCTCGAGAAGCTGCCGAAGAACCGCGTGCGCATGGCCACGCGGGTGTTCAACCAGGCAGGCAAGCAGGTGGTCGACGGCGAAGCGGAGATCATGGCGCCGGAAGAGAAGCTCAGCGTCGAGCTGGCCGAACTGCCGCCGATCAGCATCGGCTGAGCAGCCTTCCCTGCCGTCGGGCCATCCGGCCCGGCGGACTTGCCGGGCCGCCGCGCGCTGCTCTACCCTGTCCGCTGTCTCACCTCAATCACCAGGGATAACCGAAGGCACTCCACCGCCCGAAACCCCTTACCGGGAATCGGAGCCGCCATGGACCTTCGCTTGCTGTTGCTATCCCTGACCACCTTCGCCGCCGGCCTGGCGGAAAGCATCCTGATCGGCATCCTGCCGCCCCTGGCCGAAGACCTGCGGGTCTCCATCAGCCTGGCCGGCCAGCTCACTACCCTGTTCTCCCTCGGCTTCGCCCTCGCCGCACCGCTGCTCGGCTGGCTGACCCGGCGCATCGAACGCCGCCGCCTGCTGCTGGCGACCCTGCTGCTGTTCGCCCTCAGCAACGCGCTCGCCGCCCTCGCTCCGGGCTATCTCGGCCTGCTCCTGGCTCGCCTGGGCATGTCGGCCTGTTGCGGGCTGCTGATCGTCCTCGCCAGCCTGCTCGCCGCCGAGCTGGCCGCCCCGGCCCAGCGCGGCCGGGCGATCGGCCTGATCTTCATGGGCATCAGCGGTTCGCTGGTGTTCGGCGTGCCACTGGGCGTACAGATCAGCGACTGGTTCGGCTGGCGCTGGATCTTCGCCGGCATCGCGGTCTATTCGCTGCCCTTGTGCCTGCTGCTCTGGCGCTACCTGCCGCAACGCCAGGCCGGCGACCTGCCCGGCCGCGAAGGCTATCTGCGGCAGTTGCGCCAGCCCGCGCTGTGGCTCGCGCAACTGGTATCGATCCTGTTGCTCGGCGGGCACTTCACCCTGTTCGCCTATTTCACCCCGTACCTGGCGAGCATGGCCGGTATTCGCTCGCCCGGCGAGATCAGCCTGATCCTCCTGCTGATCGGCCTGGCAGCGCTGAGCGGCGGCTATATCGGCGGCTGGCTGGCCGACCGCCTCGGCCACCGGCGCGCCCTGCGTCTGGTGCCGGCGGCCTTCGCCCTGGCGCTGGCGGCGGTGCCGCTGAGCCTGGGCAGCATTGGGTTCCTGCCGGTACTGATGGTCTGGAGCGCGATCAGTTGGATGATCTCGCCGGTGGTGCAGAGCTTCCTGCTGCGCAGCGATCCGGCCAGCGGTTCCGCCGGCGTCGCCCTGAACACCTCGGCCATGCACCTGGGCGTGGGCCTCGGCGCGGCGCTGGGCGGCCTGGTGGTGGCGGCACTGGGAGTCGCCGCGACGCCCTGGGTCGGCCTCGCCCTGGTGCTGGCGGCACTGGCCTGCGCGCTTGGCGCCAGCACGCTGGATGGCGCCACGCAAGCGCTGCCGCTCAGTCCCCCTGCACGGTGACGCTGGCGGTCATCCCGGCGCTCAGGTGGACATCCGCCGGCACCTGGTCGAGGCGGATGCGCACCGGAATGCGCTGCGCCAGGCGCACCCAGTTGAAGGTCGGCTCGACATTGGCCAGCAACTGGCCGTCCGGCGTCGAGTTGCGGTCGGTGATACCGCTGCTGATGCTCTCCACCGTGCCGTCGATCGGCTGATCGCCGCTCATCAGGCGGACCTGGGCGCGCATGCCGACGCGGATGCCGGGCAGCTTGGTTTCCTCGAAGTAGGCGACCACATAGAAGGACTGCTGGTCGACCAGCGCCATCACCGCCTGGCCCGCCGTGGCGTAGTTGCCCTGGGCCAGGCGCAGGTTGGTCACCTGTCCGTTGCGCGCAGCGCGCAGTTCGCTGCGCTTGAGGTTGAGTTCGGCGATCTTCACCTGGGCCAGTGCTTCCTGGTACTCGCTGCGAGCGATGGCGGCATTGATCTGGGCGTTTTCCTTGTCCTCGGCGCTGATCGCGCCGATGCCCAGGCGGCTGCGCCGGGCCGCCTCGTTCTGGCGCAACAGGTATTGCTGGTGACGGGTCTCGGCGACGGCGCGGGCCTGCTCCAGGTTGGCCTGGTAGCGTTCCTGGTCGATGCGCATCAGCACGTCGCCGACCTTGACCACCTGGTTGTCCTTGACTTCCAGGTCGGTCACCCAGCCGGACACGTCCGGCGCCACCACCACCACGTCGGCCCGCACCCGGGCATCGCGGGTCCAGGGCGAGAGCATGTAGTAGCGCCAGAGCCAGATGCCGGCGAGGACGGCGGCAGCGACCACCAGCAGGGTGACGACGACGCGAAGCGATGCACGCATGCGAATCTCCTTCTCGGGGCGACGGATTCAGGTCGTGGCCGCCCAGGTAATGCCACTCAACATCAAAATGAACAGGGCGCAGTCGAACAGCGCCTCGTGCCAGACCCAGCGACGCAACGGCGTTTTCTGGATCAGCACCCGCAGCGCGGCGGTGGCCGCCAGCGCCAGCAGGGCATAGACGAACAGCGGGCTGAGGTAGACGCCGCCCCAGGCCGACTCATGCAGACTCATGGCTTTCCTCCTGATGGCACCACTGCTGCCAGGTGAACAGCAGTTGCGCCAGGGCCGCGCGCGCCAGGCGGCTGGCTTCGTCGTCGTGGCGAGCGTCGCGCTCCAGGGCTTCGCGCAACGGCAGGCTGATCCGTTCCAGGCGGTCGCTGCGCGGCCCCGCGGGACCGGCCTCAAGCAGTTCGCCCAGTTCCCCGAGGAAGCGGTCGCGCGCCTTGCGCAGGACGCCACGGGCGCCTTCCAGGCAGGCCCGCAGGTGGATCAGTTCGTTACCCAGGTCGAGCGCCAGGAGGCCATCGTCCCAACGCCGCCGCTCCTGCTCCGGCAACAGGTTGGCGTGCCGCGCCAGGCGCAACAGGCGGTCGGCCATGCGCCCGCCGAACCAGTTCTCCGCCTGCGCCAGCGGGCGCCGGGTGAGGCGGCCGAGGTCGACGCAGGTGGCGTCCAGCAGGCGTCGGGTCAGCCAGCCCGGACGCAAGGTCAGCAAGCGGAAGATCACCACCGCGAAGCCGACTCCGATCAGCACGCCCTGGGCGGAATTCAGCAGGGTCGCGAGGTCGTAGTCCATCTGGTTGCGCGGCGCGACCAGGACGATGAAGTGGATCGCGAACGAGGTGGCGGTGCCGGCGGTGACCGGTACGGCCATGCCCAGGGTGGCGAAGAACAGCGGCACGCCCATCGCCAGGCAGAGCAGCGGGAAGCCATTCCACTGCGGCAGCAGCCACTGGCTGACCAGCATCGCCGCCGGGATCGCGTAGACGATGCCGCGCAGGAAGCTCAGGCCGATGGCCACCGCGTTGTCGCGGTTGGCGAACAGGCTGCACACCACCGCCGCCAGCAGCATCGCGCCGGACGCCGCCGGCCACGCGGTATAGATCCAGTAGACCGACAGCCCGAGCAACGCCAGGGCGCTACGCGCGCCGTAGAACAGCGCCATCTGCAGGTCGCGGTGCCAGGACAGGGTGCCGGCGCTGCCCACCCGCCCCTCGACCTCGCCGCTGGCCACCGCGCGCATGCCCTTCTCGGCATTCACCGCCTTGAGCAGCAGCACCGAGCAGCGGGTCAGCAGGTAACGCTGGTCGTTGCTCCACTGCGGCTCGACCGCGACCTGCGCCAACTCCTCGCGCAGCGCCTGCATCGACGCCGGATCGGTTCCTTCCAGGGCGCTGGCCAGCGCGGCCAGCCAGCGCTCCACCTGGCGCTCATCCTCGTCGCTCAGCCGCGCCCGTTGCCGGGCCACGCCGCGCGCGGTGCGCAACAGGCTGAGCAGGTCGCGCGAGAGCAACGCCAGGGCGCCGGCCCGGCGCCGCCCGCGCTCGCCCTCGAACCAGGCATGGTCGCGCTGCGCATCGACCTCGACGATCTTGCTCAGCGCGTTGAGCAGCCCCTGCGGCTGCCGCTGGCGCGGGTCGATCTCGCCGCGCGCGGCCTGCATGCCCAGCAGCCAGGTGGCGTGGGCCTGCTTGTCGAGGTTCTGCTCGACCCGCTGCGGCCAGAGGATCGCACTGACCGCCGAGGCGCAGATGATCCCCAGGCAGATCTCGGTACAACGCGCCACCGCCTGCTCGAAGACCAGCAGCGGCTGGTCCACCGCTGGCAGGCCAATGATCGCCACGGTATAGCCGGAAAGTACGAAGGCATAGGAAACGTGGTTGCGCAGGGAGGTCGAGGCCGCCGTGCAGAGCCCCAGCCAGAGCGAGATGGCCAGCAGGAACAACCAGGGCGCCTGGGCGAACAGCGCGATCATCAGCACCGACATCGCGGTGCCGACCAGGGTGCCGAGCAGGCGGAACAAGCCCTTCGCCACCACCATGCCGGACAACGGCTGGGACACGATCAGCACGGTCATCAGCGCCCATTGCGGCTGCTCCAGGTCGAAGCGAAAGGCGCACCACAACGCCAGGCCGCCGGCCAGGAGCGTCTTGATGGCGAACTTGAGCGCCAGCGTCGAGGGTGCCAGGAACGGCTTCCAGTGAATGGGCACAGGGTCTTCCGAAACGGGGTCTACATCAGCATAGATAGCCGGCGAACGCCGAGGCGATATGTGCAGCCTATATTATTAGGTTGCTAACAATATCGTCCAGCGACATTCGTAGTATCCCGATCGCTGCGCCGGTGTTTTTCCAGGCGCAAAAAAACGGGCGACCGAAGTCGCCCTAAGTGCCTTGCGTGCTCTGTGTATCCGGGAGGATCAGCCTTTGCGGCTATGGGAATCCTTCCAGATGAAGTAACCGACCCCACCGAAGAAAGCGACCATGAGGCCTACCGTAAGAATCCCTGCGAGAACCACTTCGTCGATGAACATGTTGATGGCCTCCAGTTGCCGGTTGGGTGTTGCTCGATGGGCTCAGATTAGCGAGGCGCGGCGGCGCAATATTGACCTGGATCAATCGCCCGGACGGGCTTTTTCGGCCAGGTGCATGACACTGACCCAGGTCAAGTTTCGCAGGAGGGAGAATGCGGTCGGACGCCGCAGATAACCGGGAGAAACCTGCCCGATCGCCGCACGTTGCCCGCAGGAATGCGCCGCCGGCGAACGCGGCGGCGGAGGCTTCAGCGCTTCTTCGGCTTGCCTTTCGGCTTCTTCCGCGGCTTGCCCAGCGGCAACACCTGTTCGAAGGCCTTGCGGACCTCCTGCAGGCGCTTCTCGTGCACGTCGTGGATGCGCTTGTCGCGCTCGGCGCTGAGGTCGATCACCTTGTCGTCGTCGTTCATGGCTGGGGATACACCAGGCGGAAGGTCAGGTTCAAACGGGGCATGCAGGAGCGGCGGGTCTTCGCCACCTGATGTTGCCAATGATGCTGGGTTGCGCCGCGCATGACCAGCAGGCTGCCATGGGTCAGTTCCAGGGAATGGGCGATGCGGGTCTGGCCCTTGCGCCGCAGGTCGAAGCGGCGGCTGCCGCCGAGACTGAGCGAGGCGACCAGCGGATCGCGGCGCAGCTCTGGCTCGTCGTCGCTGTGCCAGCCCATGGAGTCCTGGCCGTCGCGGTAGTAGTTCAGCAGCACGCCGTTGACCCGCTGGCCGATCTCGCGCTCCACGCGCTCGCGGATCTCGCCGAGCAACGCGGTCCATGGCAGCGGCCGGTGGACCTGGCCGGAATAACGGTAGGCGGCTTCCGGGTCACCGTACCAGGCCACCAGGCGCGGGGTCGGGTGCTCCTCGCCATGGATGCGCAGGATCGGCTGTTCCCAGGGCGTTTCCTGTTCCAGGCGCAACAGCCAGGCGCTCGCCAGCGGCGCATCCAGCCAATGCGGGAGATAGCGCAGGTCGGCGTCCGGCAGGGTCAGGGGTGCGTCGGCGAACAGGTCCATGGGCCGCAGGTTACTACGCCGCAAGGCCGCTGCTGAAGCCTGGAAAACCAGGGTTACACTTCGATGTCGATCAATTGTCCCTTGCGCGGCGGCTCGTCCGCCTGGGCGCTCTCCCCCGCCTCGTCAGCCGGCGCCTCGTCCCCCTCGTCGCTCCGCGCGTGCGCCTCGCCGCCCTGGCGGCGCTGGCGACGGCGGTATTCCTCTTCCAGCCAGCTTTCCTCGTCGCGCTCCTGGCGCAAGGCGACGCCATCGCTGCCCGCGCCAGCCTGGGTCGGCGCGACCGGCGGCGTGGCCGGACGGGGCTTGGGCGGGTCCTGCTGGACGGTGACCGGGATCAGGCCCTGGGGGATCGGCGGAAGCATGCAGGCAACCTCTCTGGGTAGTGCCGCGTCATGGGTTCTCGCAGCGTGCCGGTTTGCGGCGTTCTTCTACAAGGGTTATCGGTCGACCCGCCGCTCGACTTGAGAACCAGCCGCCAGGCGGTCGCTCCCGTACCGACGGACGGCTCTCCGACGAAGCCCTGGCGCAACACGCAATCCATCGCCAAGCGTCGCTCAACGCCACGCGTTGCGGTACCATACCCGGCTTTTTTGGGAGGTGGACATGGCGCAGTATCAACCGGGGCAACGCTGGATCAGCGACAGTGAAGCGGAATTGGGCCTGGGGACCATCCTGGCCCAGGATGGCCGCCTGCTCACCGTGCTCTATCCGGCGACCGGCGATACCCGCCAGTACGCCTTGCGCAATGCGCCGCTGACCCGCGTGCGCTTCGCCCCCGGCGATGAAGTGACGCACTTCGAAGGCTGGAAGATGACCGTCCGCGAGGTCGAGGAAAGCGAGGGCCTATTGGTGTACCACGGCCTCACCGCGCAGAACGAGCAGCGCACCCTGCCGGAAACCCAGCTCTCCAACTTCATCCAGTTCCGCCTCGCCAGCGACCGTCTGTTCGCCGGACAGATCGATCCCCTGCCCTGGTTCTCCCTGCGCTACCACACTCTCGAACGCCGCAGCCAACTGCTCCAGTCCTCGCTCTGGGGCCTCGGCGGCGCCCGCGCCCAGCCGATCGCCCACCAGTTGCACATCGCCCGCGAAGTCGCCGACCGCATGGCGCCGCGCGTCCTGCTGGCCGACGAAGTGGGCCTGGGCAAGACCATCGAGGCCGGCCTGATCATCCATCGCCAGTTGCTTTCCGGCCGCGCCGGGCGGGTGCTGATCCTGGTTCCGGAAAACCTCCAGCACCAGTGGCTGGTGGAGATGCGCCGGCGCTTCAACCTGCAGGTGGCCCTGTTCGACAAGGAGCGCTTCGCCGAAAGCGATGCCAGCAATCCCTTCGAGGACACCCAGTTGGCCCTGGTCGCCCTGGAGTGGCTGAAGGAAGACGAACGCGCCCAGGACGCCCTGTTCGCCGCCGGCTGGGACCTGCTGGTGGTCGACGAAGCCCACCACCTGGTCTGGCACCAGGACCAGGTCAGCGCCGAATACGCGCTGGTCGAGCAACTGGCGGAGATCATTCCCGGCGTCCTGTTGCTCACCGCGACCCCGGAGCAACTCGGCCAGGACAGCCACTTCGCGCGCCTGCGCCTGCTCGATCCGAATCGTTTCCACGACCTCGAAGCGTTCCGCCGGGAGAGCGAGCAATATCGTCCGGTCGCCGAAGCGGTGCAGGAACTGCTCGACCACGGCAGTCTTTCCGCCGGCGCGCGCAAGGCCATCCACGGCTTCCTCGGCAGCGAGGGCGACGAGCTGCTGGCCAGCGTCGAGGGCGGCGATGAAGAAGCTCGCTCGCGCCTGGTCCGCGAACTGCTCGACCGCCACGGCACCGGCCGCGTGCTGTTCCGCAACACCCGTGCCGCCGTGCAGGGCTTCCCCCAGCGCGAACTGCACGCCTATCCGTTGCCGATGCCGAGCCAGTACGAGGAATTGCCGGCCGGCGAACACCCGGACCTGTATCCGGAAGTGAATTTCCAGCAGCAGTGGGAAGACGGCGACGACAACAACCGCTGGTGGCGCTTCGACCCGCGCGTCGAGTGGCTGATCGATACCCTGAAGATGCTCAAGCAGTTCAAGGTCCTGGTCATCTGTGCCCACGCCGAGACGGCCCTCGACCTGGAAGACGCCCTGCGCCTGCGTTCGGGCATCTCCGCCACGGTGTTCCACGAAGGCATGAGCATTCTCGAGCGCGACCGCGCCGCCGCCTACTTCGCCGACGAAGAGTTCGGCGCCCAGGTGCTGATCTGCTCGGAAATCGGCAGCGAAGGCCGCAACTTCCAGTTCGCCCACCATCTGGTGCTGTTCGACCTGCCGGCCCACCCGGACCTGCTCGAGCAGCGCATCGGCCGCCTCGACCGGATCGGCCAGCGACACACCATCCAGTTGCACGTACCGCACCTGGAGAACAGCGCCCAGCAGCGCCTGTTCCAGTGGTATAACCAGGCGCTGAACGCCTTCCTCAATACCTGCCCCACCGGCAACGCCCTGCAACACGAGTTCGGCCCGCGCCTGCTGCCGCTGCTCGACGGCGGCGAGGACAAGGCCTGGGACGCGCTGCTCGCCGAAGGCCGCGCCCGTCGCGAAGCCCTCGAAGCGGAGCTGCACAGCGGTCGCGACCGCCTGCTGGAGCTGAACTCCGGCGGCGCCGGCGAAGGCGAGGCGCTGGTGGAGGCCATCGAGGAACAGGACGACGACTTCGCCCTGCCGATCTACATGGAGCGCCTGTTCGACGCCTACGGCATCCACAGCGAAGACCATTCGGAAAATGCCCTGATCCTCAAGCCAAGCGAGAAGATGCTCGACGCCGGCTTCCCCCTCGGCGACGACGAAGGCGTGACCATCACCTACGACCGTGCCCAGGCGCTGGCCCGCGAGGACATGCAGTTCCTCACCTGGGAACATCCGATGGTTCAGGGCGGCATGGACCTGGTGCTGTCCGGCTCGATGGGCAACACCTCGGTGGCGCTGATCAAGAACAAGGCGCTGAAGCCCGGCACCGTGCTGCTCGAACTCCTGTTCGTCAGCGAAGCCGTGGCACCGCGCGCCCTCCAGCTCGGCCGCTGGCTGCCGCCGCAGGCCCTGCGCTGCCTGCTCGACGCCAACGGCAACGACCTGGCCGGCCGGGTGTCCCTGGAAACCCTCAACGACCAGCTGGAAAGCGTGCCACGGGTCAGCGCCAACAAGTTCGTCCAGGCCCAGCGCGATGTGCTGGCCAAGCAGTTCGACGTGGCCGAGGGCAAGATCGTCCCGCGCCACGAGGAACGCGTGGCCAGGGCCAAGCAGCAGTTCGCCGCCGCCATGGACGAGGAACTGGCGCGCCTGACCGCGCTCAAGGCGGTCAACCCGAGCGTCCGCGACAGCGAGCTGGACAGCCTGCGCACCCAGCGCGAGGAAGGCCTGGCCCTGCTCGACAAGGCCTCCCTGCGCCTCGAGGCGATCCGCATCCTGGTCGCCGGCTGACGCCCGGCAACGGCTGCGCGAAACGAGAAGCCATGGGCATCCCCCATGGCTTCTTTCATTTCATTTCCAGCGAAGGCCGCAACGGCGAATGGCCGCGCGGCGACCGTTCGCCCCGTTCCCCGGCCCCCGCCGGGCCGCGAGCCAGGCGTCGCAGCGGAATCGCGACGGTCGCCCTGCGACTTATTGACCTCCGGCAAAGGTCCGCCGGCCGCGAGGGTCTACAGTGTCCTTGAAGTTTCAAGAACGCCCGGCGGGCGGACACTCACTCTGGAGGGACACCTTATGTACGATCGCATTCTGGTAGCCGTGGACGGCAGCCCGGTCTCCGACCGCGCCCTGGAAGAGGCCATCAAGCTGGCCGGCCTCAGCGGCGGCAAGCTGCGCGTCATCACCATCGTCGACAGCCCGCTGCGCCACCTTCCCGACTACGCGGTGTACTACAACCCCGAGCCGCTGCGCGAAGCCGCGCTGAAAGCCGCCGATGACGTCCTGGCCAAGGCCCGCGAGAAGGTCGAGGCGAGCAACGTCGAAGGCGCCACCTTCGATCGCGTCTGCCAGGAGCGCGCCAGCGAGGAAATCGCCGAGCGCATCGAGCTCGAGGCCCAGGCCAGCGATGCCGACGTGGTGGTCATGGGCACCCATGGTCGTCGCGGCATGCGCCGCCTGATGCTCGGCAGCGTGGCGGAAGGCCTGATCCGCGTGGCTTCGCGTCCGGTCCTGCTGGTCCGCGACAAATAAGGCGAAAGCCGACGAAAAAGGCCGTGGGGGGAATCCTCCACGGCCTTTTTTCTTTCAGCCCCCGTCGCTCACTGGGCTGCCCTGGGCGCGCGGCAACTGGCGAAGATGTCCAGCGCCGGCTGGTACAACGAAGTCTGTACGTCCAGCAGGCCGAGAACCGAGTGGAACAGGTTGTCGTGGCTCAGGTCCTTGTCGTCGCGCTTGCCGTCCAGGCAACTGCGCTGGATGCCCCAGTTGCCCAGCGCCTGCGGGGCGAACCACATGACCATCGGCACGTGGATCTGCGCCTGGGGCGCGATCGAATAGGGCGCCGCGTGCAGGTAGACGCCATTCTCGCCCAGCGACTCGCCGTGGTCGGACACGTAGATCATCGCCGTATCGCGCTTGTCGGCATTCCGCTTGAGCAATTCGATCACCTTCGTCAGGAAGTGGTCGGTATAGAGGATGGTGTTGTCGTAGACGTTCACCAGCTCTTCCTTGCTGCAACTGCCGAGCTGGTTGGTCCGGCATACCGGCTGGAAGCGCTCCATCTCCTTCGGGTAGCGCTCGTAGTACTCGGGACCGTGGCTGCCATCGGAGTGCAGGACGATGATGGCGTCGTCCTGCAACCCGTCGATGTACTCCTGCAGGCCTACCAGCAGCGACTCGTCCAGGCAGTTCTTGCCGTCGCAGAACGGACTCGGCTGGGTCTTCGGGATGTCCCGGTTGGGCACCCGCAGGCAGGTGCCCTTGCAGTCGCTGTTGTTCTCCAGCCACAACACCTGCACGCCGGCACGCTGGAGAATGTCCAGCAGGCCTTCGTGGGTCTTGGCCTTCTTGTCGCTGTAGTCCTCGCGCGGGTACTGGGAGAACATGCAGGGCACCGAGACCGCGGTGGAAGTGCCGCAGGAACGGACCTGGGTGAAGTTGACGATGTCCTGCTTGCTCAGCTCCGGGTTGGTCTCGCGGGCGTAGCCGTTCAGCGAGAAATGGTCGGCACGGGCGGTCTCGCCGACCACGAACACCAGCAGCGATTTCTTCTGTCGCTGCAGCGCAGCCGGCGCCTGGCGGGCGTCCAGGCCGATCGGCTCGACCACCAGGTGCTCCTTGATCACCAGGCGCTGCTTGGCGTACTTGCCCACCGCGTAGATGTAGTTGGTCGGGTTGATGAAGTGGGTCAGCTTGTCTTCCTCGCGGAAGATCGGCGCGTAGGTGGAATAGAAGCTGCCTACCATTACCGCGACGATCAGCAGGCAGCCGAGCAGCGTCAGGATCTTGTTCAGCAGGCCGCGGAAGAACGGCCGGTAGCGTACCGGCCAGAGCCAGATCAGCAGCGAAGGCAGGACACCGAGCAACAGCAGATAGCCGAGCAGGGTTGGGTTGACCAGGTCGCCGGCCTCGGTGGCGTTGGTCTCGAAGACGTTCTGCACCATCACCGTGTCGATGCTGATGCCGTAGCTACCCATGAAGTAGGTCGCGCCGGCCGAGCACAGGGCGACCAGGGTCAAGGCCGGCTTGAGCAGCGGGCGGAAGGAAACCAGGGTCAGCAGGAGCGTGAAGGCGGCCCACAGGAACGCCGCGAACGAAGCGAAGAACGCGAAGCCCTTCAAGCCTTGCAGCGGCACCAGGCCATGCAGGGCCTTCCAGGTCGCCGCGTTGTAGAACACCACCAGAACCAGCGCGAACAGCATCACCAGCCGGGTCGAACCGATAGCCGGCAAGAAACGCTTGATACCCCCACCCATTGAAGCAACTCCTGAAACGTAACGGACCGCCGCCACCCCCGTGGCGGGGCGCCCGAACTCTATCGGGCGCCTGGTCAAAATTTCGTGAAGCCTCGCGAGCCCTCGCGGGCGCAGCGATCATGCCCGTGGCGATGGAGCCGGAACAAGCTCAGCTATGCCTTTTCTCCCTGGGAAGATGCCGAAACCGGCCGTATGTCGGCGGCCAGCGACTTCCTTCCATGCCGACCTTGCAGGTGGCTCCCGCTATCTATACTGGAAGCACAATGCCACCCCCATCCCCAGCCCGCGCCCGCGCCGTCCGCGGGTTTTCCGTGTCCAGGGAGACACCGCTATGGATTGGCAAGGCCTGCGCTTCCTCGGAGAGTCTCCCGTCGACGGCTACGTGCTGCAGAACTGCACCTATTCTCCGTCGCTGGTGGCGCTCGCCTTCCTCGTCGCCTGCCTCGCCGGGTACACGGCGCTGGACATGGTCGAGCGGGTCGGCAACAGCCTGAGCCACCCGCGCCGCTGGCAATGGGTCGGGGCGTTCTGCCTGGGCAGCGGCATCTGGGCCACGCATTTCGTCGCCATGCTCGCGTTCCACGCGCCGATCGCCCTGCGCTACGACCTGCCGATCACCGGCCTGTCGCTGCTGATCGCCGTCGCCGCCTCGTACCTGGCGATGTACATGACCGCCCGCCCGCGCTTCGGCCTACTGCCCTGCCTGCTCGCCGCCTGCTGCATCGGCCTGGGCATCGCCGCCATGCACTACACCGGGATGGCGGCGATGCGCTCGGTGGCCACCCAGTACTACCAGCCATCGCTGTTCGCCCTTTCGGTACTGATCGCCATCGGCGCCGCCTTCACCGCCCTCGCCGCGGTCCCCTACCTGCGCGGCCGGCGCAGCGCGCGCTACCGCTACATGAAACTGATCGCCAGCCTGCTGCTGGCCGGCGCCATCGCCGCCATGCATTTCACCGGGATGGCCGCGCTGGTGCTCAGCGTACCCGCCGGCACGCCGCTGGAACTGCAAGCCAGCGCCGACTCGCTGCGCCTGGGCTGGCTCACCGGAGTGCTCGCCAGCGCCATCGCCGCCTGCGGCATCTGGGCCGCATGGTCGGAGAAACAACGGGAGCGCCGGCTCAGCGAAAACAGCCGGGTCAACGCCCTGCTCAACCAGCTCGACCACGCCCACGCCTCGCTGCGCCAGATGGCTCGCTACGACAGCCTGACCGGCCTGCAGAACCGCACGGCATTCAACGAAGTGTTCGTCCAGCACCTGGAGAACTGTCGCCTGAGAGGCAAGGGCCTGGCGGTGATGTTCCTCGACCTCGATCACTTCAAGCGGATCAACGATTCCCTCGGCCACGACTCCGGCGACGAGCTGCTGAAGATCGTCTCCGAACGCATCCGCAGCGTGTTGCGCGATAGCGACGTGGTGGCGCGCTTCGCCGGCGACGAGTTCTGCGTGCTCGCCGACCTCACCCAGGACCACGAGGCGCACATCCTCTCGCAACGCCTGATGCAGAAGATGAAGGAACCCATCGCCCTGGACGGGCGCACCCTGGTGATGACCGCCAGCGTCGGCGTCAGCCTCTACCCGAACGACGGCGAGCAGTGCGAGGAGCTGCTGAAGAACGCCGGCCTGGCCCTGCACCAGTCCAAGGCCTGCGGGCGCAACAACGCGCAGTTCTTCAGCCGGCAACTGCTGGTGCGGGCGACCCAGGAACTGCAGATGGAGGAGGAACTGCGCCAGGCCCTGCGCGACGACCAGCTGGAGCTGCACTACCAGCCGATCCTCGCCCTCGCCGACGGCGAGGTACACCAGTTGGAGGCATTGGTGCGCTGGCGCCATCCGACCCAGGGCCTGCTCGGTCCGGACCGCTTCATCGGCCTGGCCGAAGCCAACGGCATGATCGACCAGCTCGACGACTGGGTGCTGCGACGCGCCTGCCGCGACCTGCGCAGCCTGCACCTGGCCGGCCACGAACGGCTGCGGGTGGCGGTCAACTGCTGCGCCAGCAATCTCGGCCGGGCCAGCCTGGTCGACGAAGTCCGTCATGCGCTGGACCAGGCCGGGCTGGCGGCGCGCTTCCTCGAACTGGAGGTGACCGAGGACGCGCTGATGTACAACATCGACCAGACCATCCCGCTGCTCGAACGCCTCCGCGAGCTGGGCGTCAGCCTGTCGATCGACGACTTCGGCACCGGCTATTCGTCGCTCGCCTACCTGCGCCGCCTGCCGCTGGACGCGCTGAAGGTGGATCGCTCGTTCATCATGGACATCCCCGCCTCGCAGCGGGACATGGAAATCGCCCAGGCGATCATCGCGATGGCCCAGAAGCTCCATCTGAAAGTCGTCGCCGAGGGCGTGGAGACCCCGCAGCAACTGGCGTTCCTGCGGGAGAACCATTGCGAGCTGGTGCAGGGCTACCTGTTCAGCCGGCCGCTGCCGCTGGCGGCCCTGGAAGAGTTCCTCCGCGCCTACCGCTTCGACGCCGCGCCGCCGCTGCGCAGCCTGAACCAGGCCTGAGGTTCACTCGACGGCGGTCCGGTATTGCTCCACCAGGGTCGCCGGATCGCGTTCGAGATAGCCCTGGCTGCCGTGCAGACGCATCAACTGCGCGGCCAACCCGCTCATCGGGGTGGCCGCGCCTTGCTCGCGGGACAGCTTCACCGCGGTATCGAGATCCTTGAGCAGGGTCCGTACGTGCCACTTGACCGGCTCGTAACGGCTCTCGGCCATTTGCGGGGCGAGGATCTGCAACGGCTTCGAGTCGGCGAAGCCGCCCGCCAGCGCCGGAGCGACCAGGCTGGCGTCGACCCCGGCCCGCTCCGCCAGCGCCACCACTTCGGCGATCACCAGGGCGTTGCAGGCAACGATCATCTGGTTGCAGACCTTGGTCACCTGCCCGGCGCCCACCTCGCCCATGCGCGTCAGGCGCTGGCCGAGCCGGGAGAGGACCGGCCGCAGGCGCTCGATATCCGCTGCGCGTCCGCCGGCCATGATCGCCAGGCTGCCGCTTTCCGCGCCCGGCGTGCCGCCGGAGACCGGCGCGTCGACCCAGCGCACGCCGCAGCGCGCCTCCAGCTCGGCGGCCATCTCGCGGGTGGCGGCCGGCTCGGCGCTGGAGAAATCCACCAGCAACTGCCCGGGCCTGGCGTTCTCGACGATGCCGCCGGCGCCGAACACCACTTCGCGCACCGCCGCGGTATCGGCCAGGCAAAGCATCAGGATTTCCGCGTCGGCGGCCAGTTCGGCCGGGACCTCCACGGCTTTCGCGCCCTCGGCCGCGAGCAACTCGCGTTTGCCCGGCGAACGGTTCCACACCGCCAGCGGATAGCCGGCGGCCAGCAGCCGGCGGCACATGGGCACGCCCATCAGGCCGAGACCGGCGAAGGCAAGGGAAGGCAGGGAAGCGGACATGGCGGACTCCAATACGCAGCGAATGGGCACGGGGAGCGCCATATTACCCGCGAGGCGCCGGCGAGCAACGCCGCGACGGCTGCCCAAGCGGGCCGCGCACCACTATACTCCCCGGGTTTTTTCCGCCATTGAACCGGAGAACTCTCCCATGTTGAAACGCTCCCTGGCGCTCGCCGCCGGCATCGCCCTGTCCCTGTCCGCCGCGCTCGCCCACGCCGAAGCCCTGAAAGAACTCAAGGTCTCGGCGATCCCCGACGAAGCGCCCACCGAACTGCTGCGCAAGTTCAAGCCGCTCGGCGCCTATCTGGAGAAGCAACTCGGCATGCCGGTGAAGTTCGTCCCGGTGGCCGACTACGCCGGGGTGGTCGAGGCGCTGGCCGCCGACCGCCTGGACATGGCCTGGCTGGGTGGCTTCACCTTCGTCCAGGCGCGGCTGAAGACCGGCAACGCCATCCCCCTGGTGCAGCGCGAGCAGGACCAGCAGTTCACCAGCAAATTCATCACGGCCGATCCCCAAGTGAAATCCCTGCAGGACCTGAAGGGCAAGACCTTCGCCTTCGGCTCGGTCTCCTCCACCTCGGGCAGCCTGATGCCGCGCTACTTCATGCAGAAGGACGGCATCGTCCCCGAGCAGTTCTTCTCCCGCGTCGCCTACTCCGGCGCCCACGACGCCACCGCGGCCTGGGTCCAGGCCGGCAAGGTCGACGCCGGCGTGCTGAACGCCTCGGTCTGGCAGAAGCTGGTGGACAGCGGCAAGGTCGATACCGCCAAGGTCAAGGTCTTCGCCACCACGCCGACCTACTACGACTACAACTGGACCGTGCGCGGCAACCTCGACCCGGCCCTGGCCGAGAAGATCAAGCAGGCCTTCCTCGCCCTCGACCCGGCGAAACCGGCCGACAAGGAGATCCTCGACCTGCAGGCCGCCAGCCGCTTCATCGAGACCAATCCGGACAACTACAAGGGCATCGAGGAGTCCGCACGCGCCGCCGGCCTGCTGAAGTGAGCCTGAGCCTCGACGGCGTGGACCTGGTCCACGCCGACGGCCAACGCGCCCTTGCCGACATCCGCCTGCGCCTGGCCGCTGGCGAACGGGTGGCCCTGATCGGACCTTCCGGCGCCGGCAAGACCAGCCTGCTGCGGGTGCTCGCCAGCCAATGGCGGCCCAGCGCCGGCCGTGTCGAACTGCTCGGCGAGGAGCCCTGGGCGCTATCCGCCGCCGCCCGCCAACGCCTGCGCGCGCGCATCGGCCTGGTCCACCAGGCGCCGCCGCTGCCGCCACGGCAGCGGGTGGTCAGCGCGGTACTGGCCGGACGCCTCGGCCAGTGGCCGCTGTGGAAGAGCCTGGCCAGCCTGGTCTATCCGCTGGACCGCGCCGGCGCCCACGACGCGCTGCAACGCCTGGATCTCGGCGACAAGCTGTTCCAGCGCTGCGACCAGCTTTCCGGCGGCCAGTTGCAGCGGGTCGGCATCGCCCGGGTGCTCTACCAGCGCGCCGAGCTGATCCTCGCCGACGAACCGGTCTCGGCCATGGACCCAGTGCTCGCCGGCCATACCCTGGCCCTGCTCAACCGCGAGGCCGCCGCGCGCGGCAGCACCCTGCTGGCCAGCCTGCACGCGGTGGACCTGGCGTTGCAACACTTCCCCCGGGTGATCGGCCTGCGCGCCGGACGCATCGCCTTCGACCTGCCCGCCGGCGAAGTCGACCGCGCCGCGCTGGACGCCCTCTACGCCAACGAACAACTGCAGGCCGAGCGCGCCAGCCCGGCCAGCGAACCCGCCGTGGTGCACATCCCACGATGCTGAACGCCGCTTCTCCACCGCGCGATCCCGCCGCCCTGCCGCGCCTGCTGCTGACCCTGGCCGCGTTGCTGCTGCTCTGGCCGGGGCTGCGCCTCAGCGAACTGGATATCCCCGGCCTGTTCAGCGGCGACAACGCGCGCACCATGGGCGGTTTCCTCGCCGGCTTCTGGCCGCTGGCGCACGATCCCGAGTTCCTCGCCCTGCTCGGCCGCGCGACCCTGGAAACCCTCGCCATCGCCACCGCCGGCATGGCCCTGGCCTGGCTCCTGGCGTTTCCCGCCGCACTGCTGGCGACCCGCGCCCTGTCGCTCTCGGCGCTGCCGCGCGGCGGCCTGCCGGCCTGGTGGGCACGGGCGCTGCGCTGGCCGGTGCGTGGCCTGCTGATCCTCCTGCGCAGCGTGCCGGAAATCGTCTGGGCGCTGCTGTTCGTCCGCGCCGTGGGCCTGGGGCCCACCGCCGGGGTGCTGGCCATCGCCATCACCTATGCCGGCATGCTCGGCAAGGTCTACGCGGAAATCTTCGAGTCGGTGGATCCGCGCCCCACCCGCGCCCTGCTGCTGGGCGGCGGATCGCGGCTGGCGGCGTTCGCCTACGGGGTGCTGCCGAACGCCGCCGGGGAAATGATTTCCTACACCGTCTATCGCTGGGAGTGCGCGATCCGCGCTTCGGTGGTGATGGGCTTCGTCGGCGCCGGCGGCCTCGGCCAGCAGATCGACCTGTCGCTGCGGATGTTCGCCGGCGGCGAGGTTGCCAGCATCCTGCTGACCTTCCTCCTGCTAGTCCTCCTCGCCGACCTGCTGAGCCGCTTCCTGCGCGGGAGGCTGGCATGAGCCGGACCTGGCGCCTGCTGCTCTGGCCGCTGCTGGTGGTGGCCGCGGTGGGCGCCTCGTTCGCCTACCTGGACATGGCCACCGCAGGTCTTTTCAGCGGCAAGGGACTGGGCCAGATGGCCGCCTACGCCAGCGAGTTCTTCCCGCCCGACCTGTCCGCCCCGCACCTGCGGGCGATTGGCCGGGGGCTGCTGGAAACCCTGGCCATGTCGGCCATCGGCACCCTGCTGGCGGCGCTGCTCGGCCTGCTCTTCGCGCTGCCGGCGGCGGGTCGCTTCGGCGTGCCGGCGCAGAGCCTGGCGCGACTCCTGCTCAATGCGCTGCGCGCCGTGCCGGAGCTGGTCTGGGGTGCGCTGATGGTGCTGGCGGCCGGGCTCGGGCCGAACGCCGGGACCCTCGCCCTGGCGCTGCACACCGGCGGCGTGCTCGGCCGGCTGTTCGCCGAAGCCCTGGAGAACACCCCGGCGCAGCCCGCCGAGGCCTTGCGCCTGGCCGGCAGCGGACGCCTCGCGGCATTCGCCTATGGCACCCTGCCGGGGGTCTGGCCGCAACTGGTGGCCTATACCCTGTACCGCTGGGAGAACAATATCCGCATGGCCAGCGTGCTCGGCTTCGTCGGTGCCGGCGGGCTCGGGCAGATGCTCTATTTCAGCCTCAGCCTGTTCCAGCAGGCCCAGGCCGCCACGGTGATCCTGGCCATGCTGATCCTGGTGCTCGGGGTCGACAGCCTGAGCGCCTGGGCCCGGCAGCGCTGGGTCAGTCAATAACCTCCCTTAAGAAATTTCCGAATCCCGTCGAAGATCGGCCATCATCGACGGTCAGAGACATCGGGGAGGCGGCTTGCGCCTCCGCTCATCCAGGGAGAGGAAAATCATGCGTACACCACTGCTATCCGCGCTACTGCTGGGCCTGCTGGCCCTCGGCGGCTGCAGCCTGCCCCAACAGCAGGCCGGCGCGCCGACCGAGCAGCGGCTCGGCACCCAATGGGGCGAAGGCGTCGCCTCGCCGGTCACCTCGGTGGCCCTGCGACGTCTATCGGAGCAACCGGTCGATCGCCGCCAGGTGTTCTACAGCGCGAGCCGCTTCGATGGACGTGCCATCAAGGAACTGCCCCTGGCCAAGGGCCGGGTCGGCTTCGCCGTACTCGACGAGGATGGCGGCAAGTTCGACCTGGTGCAGCACCGCAGCACCCTGCAACTCCAGGGTCGTGAAGGCCAGCGCTACCGACTGTGGCTGAACAACCTCGGCGGCGCGACCTACGAGGTGGTCGCCACGGTAGACGGCCTGGACGTGCTCAACGGCCAGCCGGGCAGCCTGAAGAACCGCGGCTATGTGCTGGAACCGGGCGAGAACCTGGTGATCGAGGGCTTCCGCAAGAGCGAACGGGAAGTCGCGGCATTCCGCTTCGCCAGTCCCGACGATGCCTACGCCAGCAACAGCGCGGCCGGCGACAGCCGCAACCTCGGCGTGATCGGCGTGGCCCTGTTCGAGCTGGACGCTCCGGCCAGCGGTCGCGAGGCGCCGGCCGACGGACCGCAGGCATTTCCCGCCGACGCCCGGAACGGCGGCGGCTACGCGCCGCCGCCACGCTATCGCGACTGAGGCATCTTCACGAAAACTGCGCGGCGGCGTTCCTCCATAAGCAATCCATCTCACAGGAGCCGCCGATGAACCGCTTTTCACTGCCCCGCCCCGACGCACGCCAGTGCGTCGCCGGCCTGGGTTTCTCCGCCCTTCTGCTGCTGGCCTCCTCGGCCAACGCCGCCGCCTGCCGCGACATCACCAGCGTGCAGCAAAGCGCCGACGCCACGCGCAATACCTCGATGGGCGGCCACGTGACCCAGCACATCTACGGGATGACGCCGCCGTCCGGCTCGTCGCAGAAAGACAAGACCCTGTTCAAGTCGAGAGGCAACTACGACGCGGCCTGGCGCCAGTACGGATACATCGACAATCCGGTGGCCTGCAGCGGCAACAGCAAGTTCCAGGTGGTTTCCCTGGAGAAGCTGCACATGGGCAAGATCGATGCCTACTCCTGCAAGCAGGCCGACGGCCAGGGCGTCTGCACGCGCTGGGATACGTACATGGCCAAGGAGATTTCGTACGGTTTCGTCCTGAAGGACGGCAAGTGGATCCTCAATACCCTCTACCCGGTTCCCCTCGACTAGGGCGCAGGCCGTCCGCGCCGGCCGCCCCATTGCAGGGAGCCGGCGCGGCCGTCCGGGTCAGAAGGTCAGCGTGCCCAGGCCCATGCCCGGGTCGCTGAAGCCGGAGCGACCATCTTCCATGCGACCGCTGAAACGCCGCAGGAAGCTGTCCGACCCCTGCGCGCTGACGCTGAAGTCGTACCAGTTGCCGCTGCTGCGCAGCGAATAGCGGACTTCCCGACGCTGTCCCGGCGGCACGTTGACGGTACGCCGCTCGCCCTGGCGATAGACGTTGTCCTTGACCGTCAGCTTGACCGGATGGCGGCCACGGTTGATCAGTTGCACGCGCAGGTTGCCGAACAGCGGCTCGTAGTCGATCCGCACTTCCGGCAGCGGCGCCTTGCGCTCCGCCAGGTCGCGCCGCAGGTTGCCGCGGAAGACCCGGAGGAAACCGTTCGGACCGTGCACTTCCAGGTGGTAGTCGCCGCTGGCGTCGCCCTGGAAGCTGTCGTGCAGGCGCTTGCGCGCGCCAACGGTGTAGCGTTTCGGCGGGTTCTCGCTGTCGAGCAGGTCGAACACCTGGAACACCGCGCCGGCCTTGCCGGTGTTGGCGAAGGTCAGGCTCAGCGCGTCTCCGCCGCTGCGGTAGCGCGCATGCACGCCCAACTCGTAGGGCAAGGCGCGGGCCGGACGGATGCCCATTTCCTGCTTGGGCATGGCGGCCACCGCCGGCGGCTTCGGCTTCGGCAGCTTGATCTGGCTGGCGACGATGGCGTCGGCCTGGCTGGTGTCGGGCAGTTCGGGGAACGGCTCGTTGTTCGGGTTGGCGAAGTTGAACGCCGAGGTCAGGTCGCCGCAGACCGCACGACGCCAGGGACTGATATTCGGCTCCATGACCCCGAAGCGCTGCTCCAGGAAGCGGATCACCGAGGTGTGGTCGAACACCTGGGAGTTGACCCAGCCGCCCTTGCTCCACGGCGAGATCACGTACATCGGCACCCGCGGGCCGAGGCCGTAGGGCTGGTTGCGATAACGGATATCGCCCTTGGTGTGCCATTCGAGGGTGGCGTCGGCGGTGGTCTTGCCGCGCAGCGTGCCGTCCTTGTTCAGGCTCGGCGCGGCCGGCGGGGCGATGTGGTCGAAGAAGCCGTCGTTCTCGTCGAACATCACCAGCAGCGCGGTCTTGCTCCAGACCTCCGGGTTGGCGGTCAGCGCGTCGAGTACCCAGGAAGTGTACTCGGCCCCCCAGATCGGGCTGGACGGGCCGGGGTGTTCGGAGTACTTGGCCGGGGCGACGATCCAGGACACCTGCGGCAGGCTGTTGGCCAGCACGTCGCGCTTCAGCGCATCGAGCTTCCAGGTGCTCAGGCCGTTGACGATCAGCGGCGAGTCAGGCGCCGCGGCGCGGTACTGGCGGAAGCCGATCAGCGGGTTGTCGGAGAAGTTGTCGGCCATGTCCTGGTAGACCCGCCAGGTGATGCCGGCGGCCTGCAGGCGCTCGGGATAGGTGGTCCAGGTGTAGCCCTGCTCCACCGGGCCGTTGCTGTCGTGGTCGTTGGTGGTTACCGGGCCGCCATGCTGGCCGAGCGGGTCGTTGGTGCCGGTCCAGAGGAACAGCCGGTTGGGGTTGGTGCCGCCCTGGAACGAGCAGTGATAGGCGTCGCAGATGGTGAAGGCGTTGGCCATCGCGAACTGGAAGGCGATGTCCTGCTCCTTGTAGTAGCCCAGGGAACGCTCGGTCTTGGCCGGCAACCACTTGTCCATGCGCCCTTCGTTCCAGGCCTGCTGGGCGTCCGGCCAGGTGTGCGGGGTACCGTCGACGCGCTGGGCGCTGGTGGTGCTGGTGTCGAAGTGGTAGGGCAGGATCTCGCCCTTGCTGCCCTTCTGGTGCCAGACCCGCTGGCCGTCGGGCAGCGGGATCGCCATGCGGTCGCCGAAGCCGCGGACGCCCTTGAGGGTGCCGAAATAGTGGTCGAAGGAGCGGTTCTCCTGCATCAGGATCACCACGTGCTCGACGTCCTTGAGGTTGCCATGCCGGCGGTGCGCGGGAATCGCCAGGGCCGCCTGGATGCTCGACGGCAGCATGCTGGTGGCGACGGTGGCGCCGACCGTACCGGCGGCCAGGCGGATGAAGCTTCTTCTGCTTTTCGAAATCATCGGGGGGACTCACCAGGTCAGGGTGTGGCACAGGGCTGCCGAGCGCATCCATGACGCCCGCAGGCTCACTCGGCAGCAAGCTGTTCGAACCCCGACGACGCTAGTGAGGGAAAAAGACGCTTTGGTTTCAACACGCTTTGCAACAACTATTCATGCCAACTTCGTCACAATTTCAGATCAAGTTTTTGGTCTAGGCCAGATTCCACTTGACAGCCCTCGCCGGCACTCTCCTCACGCTCTTCCCCGCCATTGCAGGAGCAATACCCCCGCCACCACCAGCGCCAGGCCGAGATAGCCCTCCCAGGACAAACGGCGCACCGGGAAACCGGCCCAGCCGAACTGGTCGCAGAGCGCCGAGACCAGCATCTGCCCGGCCACCACGCACGCGATGAAAGTGGCGGCGCCCAGGCGCGGCGCGACCAGGATCGCCACCGTCAGGTAGGCCGCGCCGAACAGCCCGCCGAGCCAGCTCCACCAGGGCGCGCCGCCGAGGCTGGCGGTAGCCGGCAGCGGCACCCGCACCAGCAGCAGGCCCAGGCAGACCGCCCCGAGGCTGACGCCCAGCGAAGTCAGGCTGGCGCTCAGCGGATGGCCGAGCAGGCGCCCGAGCAAGGCGTTGCTGCCGGCCTGCAGCACCACCATGCCGCCCACCGAAACTGCCATCAGTACCATCAGATAATTGGGCATGCTGATTCTCCTCCTCCGGCCATTGCCTCTGGAGCGGAGTTTTTGCTATCCACTTCGCGAATGGAAATCGATAGTTGGTACAGCCTCCATGCAGCAGATTCATGACCTACGCCGTATCGACCTCAACCTGCTGGTGGTGCTCGACGCGCTCCTCAGCGAGCGCCACGTGTCCCGCGCGGCGCAGCGCCTGGCCATGTCGCAGCCGGCGGTCAGCCACGCCCTCGGGCGTCTCCGCGAACTGTTCGGCGATCCGCTGCTGGTGCGGGTGAAAAGCCGCATGCAGTTGACCAGCCTGGCGCTGGAGCTGGCGCCGAAGCTCCAGGCCAGCCTCGACCAGGTGCGCGGGGTGATCGGCGGGCCGGCCTTCGAGCCGGTGCGCAGCCGGCGCCACTTCCGCCTGGGCATGTCCGACTACGGCGCCTGGGTGGTGCTGCCGGCGCTGCTGCGCCAGCAACAGGCGCTGGCGCCCGGGGTGAGCTTCGGGATAGTCCAGGAACCGCGCCTGGAAACCGCCCGGCAGGTCGCCGAAGGACAACTGGACTGCGCGCTGGGGGTATTCCCCCTGCTTCCGGAGGGCGTGCGCGCCAGGCGCCTGTTCGAGGAGCGTTTCGTCTGCGTCTGTCGGCGCAGCCTGTTCGACCGCCCCGACGGCCTGTCCCTCGACCGCTACCTGGCGGCCCGCCACGTGCGCGTCTCGCTACAGGACAACCCGGCCGAGGAAGTCGACAGCGCCCTGGAAAAGCGCGGCCTGCGCCGGCAGGTAGCGCTGACCCTGCCGCACTTCACCGTGGCCCCGGCGCTGCTGGCCGGCACCGACCTGGTACTGACCATCGCCGAGCGCATCCTCGAACGCCTGCGGTTACCCGAGGAACTGGCGGTCTGCGAGCCGCCGCTGGCGATCCCGCGCTTCGACTACGTGCAGATCTGGCGCGGCGACGCCGAGCGCGAAGCGGCCGGCGCCTGGCTGCGGGAACAGATCCAGGCGGCGGCGCGGAAGATCTGAAGAAGAGTCAGGAAGGCTTTTCCAGCTTGCGCAGCATCTCGCCGACACGCTCGCCGAGCATTTCGTTGGCCGACAGCTTGAGGCCGCGCGCCAGTTCCACCTGGACCACGTGTTCCGCCAGCGGACGCAGGCGCAGGAATACCTTGGCCAGCTCCTGCAGGTCCGGCGCCCCGGGCAGCAGGTCGGTGCCGCGGCCGTCCACCAGGTGGGTGACGATCAGGCGGACGATCCCCGCCGCCAGGTGCTCGGTGTCGCTACGCAACTCGCCGAGGTGATCGAGCAACGCCTCCAGCGGGATGCCGCTGCGGTACAGCTCCAGCCCGGCCTGGAACAGCCGCGGACTGGGGATCTTCATGCACTCGCCGTCGAACAGCAGCAGGCCCAGCGCCTGGGCCTTGTCGATCACCCGGTCGTTCAGTTCGTCGCCGAAGATCGCCTGGAGTTCGTCGAAGCCGATGCTGCCGGGCGTCTCCAGGTTCCACTCGCCGATGATCGCCTGGTCCAGGCCGAGCACGTGGTCGAGGTCGCGGCCCTGTTCCCAGGCCTCCAGCAATTCCTTGATGTTGGCGCTGGAATAGCCGCGTTCGAGCAACTGGTTGATCAGCCGCAGGCGCTTGAGATGGCTGTCGAAATACACGCCGACCCGGCCGCGCCGCTCCGGCGGCGGCAGCAGGCCGCGGTCCTGGTAGGCACGCACGTTGCGCACGCTGCTGCCGGCCGCGCGCGCCAGTTCGTCGACACTGTATTCGCGGGCATCCTCGGCGGACGGCTGCTCGCCACGTTGCAGCAGGCGCTGCAGGAGGGTCAGGGGTGTGCTCATGGAGGCGGATCATAACGAGGCCCGCCGAACGGCCACAACCTCCGGGGGTGCAACGCTCTTTGCCGGCGTCGGGATGCGCGGGCGCCAACCAAAGACTGGACTCGTCGGTCAGCCGCTCCTCCGGCACCGCCGCCACAACCCGGGGGAAACGTCCCGAGCCTTCTGCCCCGGGCCTTCCGGCGCCGGTAGCAAGTGCCGTAACACCGGCGTGAAGAGACTTCCCAGGGCTGGCGCAACGCCTGCTTATGGGCCAGCATCAACCATGACATCAATCAATGTCACAATAACGACAAGCCAGCCTGGAGAGAGCCATGTCCCAAGGCGCCTGGGTACCCACTCCCGACGATCTCGATCACTTCCGCCAGGTCCAGCGACTGGCCTATACCTGCTGCGAAACCATCCACGGCGAACTGCGCCCCGGCATCAGCGAGAGGGAAGCCGCGGCGCTGATGAAGACCTGGTTGCAGGATCACGGCGTCGACGACTGGTTCCACCAGCCCTTCGCCTGGTTCGGCAGCCGCACCTCGTTCAAGGGCTTCGACGGCCTGCGTCATCTCGGTGGCTTCAACCTGGCCTTCTACCCCGGCAAGCAGCGCCTGGAGGAAGGCATGCCGTTCATCCTCGACTGCGCGCCGACCCTCGGCGCCTATACCGCCGATGTCGGCTACTCCGGCGCGCTCGGCCACAACCTGTTGCAGGAGCGGCTGATGGACGACCTGCTGATACACCGACGCACCATCCTCGACCTGGTCCGCGAACGGCGCCCCCTGGCCGAAGTCAGCCAGGCGGTCGACCGGCTCTGCGTGATCCAGGGCACCCTGCCACGGCACAAGGCCTATCCCTTCGAAGTGCTCGCCCATCGCGTGGAAAAGCTCGGCAACCGCCGCGGTCCCTCGGTGGCGCGCTTCGGCGTGCGCAACCTGTACACCCTGACGCGCAACGCGCTGGTCACCGGCAAGCGCGAAGGCTGGTCGCCGCTGTGGTCCAGCGGCAAGCGCTCCGAGCACCCGCCGACGCCCGGTCTCTGGGCGGTGGAACCGCACCTGGGGCTACGCGGGGTGGGCGCCAAGTTCGAGGAACTGCTGGTAGTCACCGAAGACGACGCCTACTGGCTCGACGACGACCTGCCGCACGTCCGCCGCTGGCAGGCGCGCGGCCTGCTGCCGCAAGCACGGGAGGCCGCATGAACGCGCTCCTCGCCCTCCCCGACCTGCAGCCGGAACGGCTGTTCGTGCAGTCCGGCGACGTGCGCCTGGCGGTTCATTGCTGGGGCGCGCCGGACAACGACAAGCCGACGCTGCTGATGGTGCATGGCTACCCGGACAACCACGAGACCTGGCTGCCGCTGATCCGCCAACTGGCTGGGCGCTACCGCATCGTCGCCTACGACGTGCGCGGCGCCGGCGCTTCGGACAAGCCACGCTGGAGCCGCGACTACCACCTGCAACGGCTCAGCGAAGACCTGCAGGCGGTGATTCGCGCCACCAGCCCGGATCGCCCGGTGCACCTGCTGGCCCATGACTGGGGCTCGATCCAGACCTGGGAAAGCGTCACCGATCCGCAGTGCCGCCCGCTGATCGCGTCCTATACCTCGATCTCCGGGCCCTGCCTGGACCATGTCGGCTTCTGGATGCGCGAACACCTCAGGCAGCGCAGTCCGAAGGCCCTGAAAGCGGTATTCGGCCAGTTGCTCCACTCCTGGTACATCGCCTTCTTCCATACCCCCGTCGTACCCGAGCTGCTCTGGAGCGTCGGCCTGGCCCGGCTCTGGCCGCAGTTCTTGAAGCGCGCCGAAGGCGTCCGCCATCCACAGGTCAACCCGACCCAGGCCAGCGACGGCCGGCACGGGGTCAAGCTGTACCGCGGCAACTTCATCCGCAGCCTGTTCCGTCCGCGCAAGCGCCACACCGAAGTGCCGGTGCAACTGATCGTACCGACCCGCGACCGTTACGTCGGCGCCCAGCTGTTCCAGCACCTCAGCCTGTGGGCGCCACGCCTGTGGCGGCGCGAGGCGAGCGTCGGCCATTGGCAACTGCTGGCCGAGCCGGAGCAACTGGCCGGCTGGCTTGGCGAGTTCATCGACGCCCAGGAAACCGGCGAGTCGCCGCCGGCCCTGCAACGCGCACAGGTCCGCCCCGACGCGCGCTCGATGAGCGGCAAGCTGGTGGTGGTCACCGGCGCCGGCGGCGGCATCGGCCGTTCGACCCTGCTCAGCTTCGCCGAGCGCGGCGCCAGCCTGCTCGCCGCCGATCTCGACCTGGAAGCCGCCGAACGCAGCGCCGAACTGGCCCGCGCCCTTGGCGCCACGGCCCATGCCTACCAGGTCGACGTCGGCGATACCCAGGCCATGGAGCGCTTCGCCGAGTGGGTCCGCGACACCCTCGGAGTCCCGGATGTGGTGGTCAGCAATGCCGGCATCGGCATGGCCGGACCGATGCTCGACACCTCGCCCGCGGAATGGGAGCGCCTGCTGCGGGTCAACCTGTGGAGCGTGATCGACGGCTGCCGCCTGTTCGGCCGGCAGATGATCGCGGCGAACAAGCCGGGGCACCTGGTCAATGTCGCCTCCGGCGTGGCCTTCGCGCCGTCGCGCAACTACCCCGCCTACGCCACCAGCAAGGCCGCGGTACTGATGCTCAGCGAATGCCTGCGGGCGGAACTGGCCGGACGTTCGATCGGAGTCACCGCGGTGTGCCCGGGCTTCGTCGATACCGGCATCGTCCAGGCCACCCGCTTCGTCGGCATGGACGCCGAACGCCAGGCGCGGCGCCAGGCGAAGATCCAGCGCTTCTACAAGCGACGCCGGCTCAGCCCGGACACCGTTGGGGAAAAGCTGGTGCGCGCCGTGGAGCGCAACAAGGCGGTGGTCTCGGTGGGCAGCGAGGTGCACCTCGGCGCCCTGCAATGGCGCTTCGCGCCCTGGGCCACGCGGTTTCTCGCGCGCTTCGACCTGACTTCCTGAGAGCCTGCCATGAGCGAATTCCACCACAAGCTGGTCCAGCGCAAGGTCCGCTTCGACTTCAGCGATACCCCCCTGCACTGGGTTCCCGGCGAAGCGGAAGCGTCCCAGGTGATGAACGTCCTGCACATGCTCCTGCCTTCGGGCGAACTGTGGTTCTGCCGCCTCTACAACAAGGCCCTGCCGCTGGTTAGCGACGCCCGCCTGCGCGACGACGTGCAGGGTTTCATCCGCCAGGAAGCGATGCATTCGCGGGCCCACGACGGCGCGATCCAGCGCTACCTGAGCAGGTTCGACATCGACTCCAAGCCGTTCACCGACAAGATGGATTTCCTTTTCGAACGCCTGCTCTGCGACTACCCGCTGGGGCAGAACCGCCTGACCCGCGCCCTCGACGGCTGGTGGCTGCGCCAGCGCTGCGCGATCATCGCCGCGGTGGAGCATTTCACCTGCGTGCTCGGCAAGTGGGTGCTGGAGGCCCGGGAGCTGGATCGCCGCGGCAGCGACCCGGTGATGCTCGACCTGCTGCGCTGGCACGGCGCCGAGGAAGTCGAGCACCGCAGCGTCGCCCACGACCTGCACGTGCACCTGGGCGGCAGCTTCGTCACCCGGCAACTGACCATGCTGTTGGTCATCGCGATACTGGTCTACCTGCTCGCCGACGGCACCCGCACCCTCCTCGACCAGGACCCGAGCCTGCGCGGCGCCAAGCGCCAGGGATTCCTACGAACCTGGTGGCGGCTCGGCAAGCAGGGCCTGCTGCCGAACCTCGCGCACACCTTCCGCGACGTCGCCCGCTACTTCAATCCCTGGTACCACCCCGAGCACGAGGCGAATACCCAGGAAGCCCTGGAATACCTGGCCAACTCGCCGGCGGCCCGGCGCGCGGCGAACGCCTGAAAACAATTCACTGGAAATACCGGCAAGCGCCGCGAAAGTTGGAACTTTCGCGGCGCTTGCCCATTGCTTACGTCAGGTCGACGTCAAACAAGGCCGGCAGACGGAAGGTAATTTCCGTAAGCCTGAAAAATGGTGCTCGATAGAATGATTGAAAATAACGGGCGCGTGAGGCGAGACTTTGCAAAAAGCCAGCCATTCTTCTGATGGCATTTTGAAGACAAGCAAAATAAAAGTAAGAAAAGTTACCCTATCGATCGGAAATTAAAGAAAGAAAAGCGAGCGAGAAGAGAATCGAGAAATACGCTCTTCGCGCCCGCCTTCGTATTTGTCCGACCTGCGGTGACTCACTGGCCAGGCAGCGTGATCTCCCGTTCCGAAACGATGATCTTGTTGACCAGGCCGTACTGCACGGCTTCTTCCGCGTTCAGCCAGAAATCGCGCTCGGTGTCGGCGCTGATCTTCTCCGGCGTCTGCCCGGTGGCTTCGGCGAAGATCCGGTCGAGGCGTTCCTTCATCCGCACGATCTCGCGGCGGTAGATCTCGATGTTGCTCGCCGGCCCCTGGATGCCGCCCGACGGCTGGTGCAGAAGGAAGCGGGTATTGGGCAGCGAATAGCGGTTTTCCTTGTCCGCCGCGGCGTAAATCAGCGCGCCGGCGCTGGCTACGCTGCCGGAACCGATCATGATGACCTTCGGTGTGATGAAGCGGATCGCGTCGAAGATCATGTCGCCGGACTCGACGTGGCCACCCGGAGAATTGACGAACATGTAGATCGGATCGTCGCTGATCGAGGCGAGGATGTGCAGCTGCTGGACGACGTCCTTGGCCATCTTCTCGTCGACCCCGCCGGTGACGAACACCTTCCTGACCTTGAGCGCGTACTCCATCAGCTTGGCGCCGATGGCGCCGTGGGAGTCGCCGCCTTCGCGGTCCTTGTCATCGGTTTTCATGCAACCTCCTGGAACTGTTGGTAATCCATCCGGCAAACCTTTCAGGGCATGCGTTCGTTGTTCGCCAGGGCGCGGATATATATCCGTTAATGCGCCTCTTCCGAGCGCCCCATTATGCATCAGCCAGACACTTTCGAAAGGCTTGCTTCAACTTCGAAAAGACCGGCGAAGGTAATCTCGTGAAGCATAGCCATGCAGGGCCGCGACGTACGTTTCCCGGAACCTAACAGATTTGTAAGTTGCCTCGTAAATACCTACCAGAATTAACAGTTAACAACGCGATTACCCTGCAAGAATTAACAGCTATTTCTTCGAGCCTGCCAAAAGTAATAGTACACCCCGCTCTTGCTTCGGGTGCCGCCGCTTCCCTGCCAACCACGCTGGCTACGGCGCGCTGAAACGTCGACGGGTGGAACCTGTCCGGCGAGGCGTGCGGTGCCCGTGTTCGCCGAATCGATGGATTGTTGAAGAGGACGCAGGGATGGTTCGTTTCGCTCGCTTGCCGCTATCGCCCTACCAACGGGACATCTGGGTCGCCGCCGCGCAGTTTCCGGAACTCGACCAGTACACCATCTTCAGCTACGACCGCTTCACCGGCGAGGTCGATACCCAGGCCCTGGAACGGGCGCTGCTGCAGGCGGCGCGAGACACCGAGGCGTTCCGCCTGCGCCTCGGCGAGACGGACGGTACGCCGTACCAGTGGCTGGACGCGGATGCCGAGTTCGAGGCGCGCCACGTCGACCTGCGCGCCGACCGCGACCCCGAGGCCGCCGTGCGATCCTGGCTGCGCGACGCCTTCCGTCACGCCTACCCGCTGGACGGCCGCAGCCTGGTGGACCTGGCCCTGCTGCATAGCGACCAGGCGCTCTACGTCTACGTGCGCACCCACCATATCGTCAGCGACGCCTGGGGCCTGCAGCTATTCCTCAGCCGGGTGCGCGCCGGCTACCTGGGCGAGCTAGGCGAGCCGCAGGCGCAGATGCCGACGGCTTCCCTCCTGGCGCAGCTCGAGACCGACGACTACTCCGGTTCGGAACAGTACCGCGACGACCGCGCCTATTTCGCCGAGGCCCTGGAGGGCCTGGAGCCGGCCCTCTTCACCCGCAGGCGCCCGGCCGGGCTGCGCCGCACCGCGCGCCACAGGCTGACGCTGGAACGCACACTGCTCGATGCGATCCGCGATCGTGGCGAATCGCCCTTCCTGTTCCTCTCCGCCGCCGTGGCGCTGTACCTGGCGCGGATCCACCAGAACGACGACGTGGTCCTCGGCGTACCGGTGCTGAACCGCGCCGACCGCGCGGCCAAGCAAGTGGTCGGGCACTTCGCCAATACCCTGCCGCTACGCATCCGCACCGCGCCGGAACAGACCGTCGACGAATTCCTGGCGCAGTTGCGCGAGGCGACCCGGACGCTGCTGCGCCACCAGAAGATGCCCCTCGGCGACCTGTTGCGCGGCGCCTCGCCACTGTTCGACACCACCCTTTCCTACATGCGCTGGCCCGCCGCCCAGGCGATCCCGAACGCCAGCGTCGAGACCGTGGCGCAGACCCACGCCCATGACCCGGACGCGTTGGCCATCTGGGTCTCCGAGTTCGACGGGCACAGCGACGCGCAGGTGGATTTCGAATACGCCTGCGATGTGTTCGACGCCGACTTCCCCATGGACGCCGCGGCGCGGCATATCGAAACCTTCCTGCGCGCCCTGGTGGAGGGCGGCGAGCGCCGCCTCGGCGAACTCGATCCGCTGTCGGCCGCCGAGCGCGAGGAACTGATCCACACCCGCAACGCCACCGACCAGGCATTCCCCGAGCAGGCTACCCTGCCCACGCTGTTTGCCGAGCAGGTGGCACGCACCCCGCAACGCACCGCGCTGCTGGAAGCCGACGGCGGCACGCTCAGCTATGCCGAGCTGGACGCCAAGGTCCAGGCCGTGGCCGACGCCTTGCGCGCAGCGGGTGTTAGCGCCGACGAGCGGGTAGCGCTACTGGTCGCCCGCGGTCCCCACCTGCTGCCGGCGATCCTCGGCGTGCAGCGCGCCGGCGGCGCCTATGTGCCGATCAATCCCGACCATCCCCTGGAGCGCGTCCGCCTGCTGCTGGAAGACTGCGGCGCCCGCGTGGTGCTGGTGGACGAACGCGCGGCGACACTCGGCGAGAGCCTCGGCGAGACGCGCGTGCTGCACCTCGAACGCCTGCCGCAGAGCACCGGCGACCTGCCGGCGGCCAACGTGGCGCCCAGCGACCTGGCCTATATCATCTATACCTCCGGTTCGACCGGCGTGCCCAAGGGCGTGATGGTCGAACACCGCTCGGTGGTCAACCGCCTGAACTGGATGCAGCGTCGTTATCCGATCGGCGAACGCGACGTGCTTCTGCAAAAGACTCCGGTGACGTTCGACGTATCCGTCTGGGAACTGTTCTGGTGGAGCTTCACCGGCGCCCGCCTGTCGCTGTTGCCGCCCGGCGCCGAGAAGGACCCGCGGGAAATGCTGCGGAGCATCCAGCGCGACGCGGTCACGGTCATCCACTTCGTGCCGTCGATGCTGACGCCGTTCCTCGACCTGCTCGACGGCGACCCGACCGCCCGCGCGGCGGCAAGCTCGCTGCGCCTGGTGTTCTGCAGCGGCGAAGCCCTCGCGCCGTTGCAGGTCGCGCGCTTCCGCCGGCTGTTCGGCGACGCCGTGCGACTGGTCAACCTGTACGGACCGACCGAGGCCACCGTCGACGTGTCCGACCATGAGTGCGCCAGCGACAACCCCACGCGGGTCCCGATCGGCCGGCCGATCGACAACCTGCGCCTGTACGTCCTCGACCGCGCGCTCAGGCCGCAGCCCCTCGGCGCCGTCGGCGAGCTATATATAGGAGGCGTCGGCGTCGCCCGCGGCTACCTGAACCGGCCGGAGTTGAACGCCGAGCGCTTCCTCGCCGACCCCTTCGTCGCCGGCGGCCGTCTCTACCGTACCGGCGACCTGGCCCGCTGGCTGGCCGACGGCAACCTCGAATACCTCGGCCGCGCCGACGACCAGGTGAAGATCCGCGGCAACCGGGTCGAACCCGACGAAGTACGCGACCGCCTCGCCGCGCTTCCCGGCGTACGCGACGCCGCGGTCGTGGCACGCGATTCGGCGGTACGCGGCACGCACCTGGTCGGCTACTACGTGGCTGCGGCGGAACTCGACGCCGGTCAATTGCGCGCCGGACTTTCGGCGACGCTGCCGGACTTCATGCTGCCAGCCTTCTTCGTGCGCATCGACAGCCTCCCGCTCAGCGCCAACGGCAAGCTCGACCGCCGGCAACTGCCGGCACCGCCGGAACAGGTGGCGGCGGTTGCGCCGCGCACGGCGACCGAGGCCGAACTGGCGGCGGTGTGGGCCGATGTCCTCGGCGTGGCGGAGGTCGGCGTGCACGACGACTTCTACGCCCTCGGCGGCGACTCGATCCTGATGCTGCGCATCCGCGCCGCCGCACAGCGGCGCGGCCTGGGCTTCGAACTCGCCGACCTGATGCGCAACCCGACGGTGGCGGGTCTTGCCGAGCGCCTGGTGCGTCCGCTCGCGGAGCGAAGCTACCAGCCGTTCGAACTGGTTTCCGAAGTCGACAAGCCGCGCCTGGAAGGGCTGGAGGACGCCTTCCCGACCAGCCGGCTGAGTCTCGGCCTGCTCTTCCATAGCCGCCAGCGCCCCGACTCGTCGGTCTACCACGACGTGTTCCACTACCGCTTCGATCTGGCCTGGGACGAAGCCGCGTTCCGCCACGCGCTGGACCGGGTGGTCGCCGCCTATCCCGCGCTGCGTTCGTCGTTCGACCTCAGCGGCGCATCCGAACCGCTGCAACTGGTGCATGCCCAGGCGCGCAGCGAACCGCTGATCCTGGACCTGCGCGGCAACCCGGAGGCCGGGACGGTGCTCGACGAGCACATCCGCCAACGCCGCTTCCATCGCTATTCGCTGCAACAGCCCGGGCTGTTCCTGTTCGCCGCGTTCGTCCGCGAGGACGGCCTGGACCTGGTGTTCAGCTTCCACCATGCGATCCTCGACGGCTGGAGCGTGGCCAACCTGATCGTCGCGCTGGTCGCCGCCTACCGTGGCGAGCCGCTGCCGAGCCCCGCGCCGGCGCTGGCCTGCCATGTCCGCGAGGAGCTGGCCGCGCTGGCTTCGCCGGCCGCCGTGGGGTACTGGACCGGGCTGCTGGAGGGCGCGAGGATGACCCGCCTCGACGGCTTCGGCGCCCACGAGCCGCAAGCCGCGCAAGGTCCGGCCAGCCATCGCGAAGCGCTGCCGGACGGGCTGCTCGAACGACTCAAGGCCACTGCGGCGCAACGCGGACTGCCATTGAAATCGCTGCTGCTCGCCGCCCATTGCCTGACCCTGCATCTGTTCTCCCGCAGCGACAGCGTGGTCACCGGCGCGATCAGCAACGGCCGCCCCGAACTGCCCGACGCCGACCGCATGGTCGGCCTGTTCCTGAATACCGTGCCGGTCCGCTCGGAGATTGCCGGGCATAGCTGGATCGAGGTAGCCGATGCGCTGTTCCGCCAGGAGCGCGACGGACACGCCCATCGCCGCTATCCGCTCAGCGCCATCCAGCAGATCGTCGGCGACGAACTGAGCAGCGCCTTCAACTACGTCAACCTGCATGTCCTCGAACCGCTGTGGCAATTGCGCGACTTCCGCGTCTGGGAAGAAACCAACTTCGCCCTGCTGGTCAACGTGATCGCCACGCCCAGCGACGGCATGTACCTGCGCATCGACAGCGACGGCCGCGGCATCAGCCGCAGCCAGGCCGCGCTGATCGGCGCGACCTTCGTCGAACTCCTGTGGCGCCTCGCCGAGCATCCCGACGAAGCCGCCGACTTCGCCTTCCTCGCCCCTCGCCGCGACGCCGCTTCCCAGCCCGAGCCGCTGGTCGACGTCGTCAGCCTGTTCGAACGCCAGGTCGAGGCGCTGCCGGGCAGCGCCGCGCTGGCCTTCGAGGAGCAACGCTGGACCTATCGCGACCTCGACCATGTGGCGCGCTGCGTGGCCACCCGCCTGGTCCGCGCCGGCGCGCGCCGCGGCGATGCGATCGGAGTGGCGCTGAACCGTTCGCCGGAGATGATCGCGACGATCTGGGGCATCCTGCGCGCCGGCCTGGTCTGCGTGCCGCTGGACGTCAGCTATCCCGCGCAGCGCCTGGCGCTGATCCTGGAGACCGCACAGCCGTTCCGGGTGGTCGCGCATCCCGAGCACGCCCATGTCGCCGCGGCGGAACGGGTGCTGCCGGTAGAGGAACTGGTCGCCGACATCGAGCCCGAGACCTTCGCCGCGCCGCAGCTCGACGAGCTGGCCATGCTGCTGTTCACCTCCGGTTCCACCGGGCGGCCGAAGGGCGTCGAGCTTAGCCACCGGATGTGGGCCAACTACACCCAGTGGCAATTGCGCGTCGCCAGCGGCGTACCGGGGCTGCGCACCCTGCAGTTCGCGCCGCTGAGCTTCGACATGGCCTTCCAGGAGATCTTCTCCACGCTGTGCGGCGGCGGCGAGCTGCAACTCATCTCCAACCGCGAGCGGATGGACCCCTCCGCGCTGCTGCATGTCCTCGAACGCCGCCAGGTCCAGCGCGTGCTGTTGCCCTTCGTCGCCCTGCAACGCCTCGCCGAGGCCTCCAACACCCTGGGCGTACGCCCCGGCGCCCTGCGCGTGGTGGTGTCCTCCGGCGAGCAGTTGCGCATCACCGAAGACGTCCGCACGTTCTGCGCGGCGATGCCCGGGCTACTGCTGGAGAACCAGTACGGTCCCACCGAGACGCACCAGGTCACCTACCACTCGCTGAGCGGCGATCCGGCGCACTACCCGGACCTGCCGCCGATCGGCCGGCCGCTGGACGGGGTCGAGGTGCAGGTGCTCGACGCCGCGCTGCGCCCGGTACCGGTCGGCGTTACCGGCGAGCTGTACTTCGGCGGCGACTGCCTCGCGCGCGGCTACCACCGCGCCCCCGAACTCACCGCCGAGCGCTTCGTCGAACATCCCTGGCGCCCCGGCGCCAGGCTCTACCGCACCGGCGACCTCGGTCGCATCCTCGGCAACGGCGAGATCGTCTGGCTCGGCCGCGCCGATACCCAGGTCAAGGTCCGCGGCTTCCGCATCGAGCCGGCCGAGGTCGAGCTGGCGATCATGCGCCAGGCCGAGCGCCAGCCGGGCCTGCGCGGCGCGGCGGTGGTGGCTCGCGAGCGCCAGGGCAACGATGCATTCCTCGCTGCCTTCCTGCTCGGCGAGCCCGAGGCGGTGGATCTCGCCGAACTGAAGCAGGCGCTGCGCAGCGAACTGCCGGAACACATGGTGCCGGCGCACTTCGCCTGGGTCGACGGCTTCGCCCTCACTCCCAGCGGCAAGCGCGACGACGCCGCCCTGCGCGCGCTGCCGCTGGAGCACGGGTCGAACATCGAGTACCTGGCCCCGCGCGACGACTACGAGCGCACCCTGGCCGGACTCCTCGGCGAGTTGCTGGATCGTCCCCGGGTAGGCATCCGCGACAGCTTCTTCGACCTCGGCGGCACCTCGCTCAGCGCGATGCGCTTCATGCTGCTGATCGAGAAGCGCTATGGCGTCGACCTGCCGATGGCCGCGCTGATCGAGACGCCGACCGTGGAGGGCCTGGCCGAACGCCTGCGGGAACGCTCGGCGGTGCGCGCCTTCGACCCGCTGGTACCGATCCGTGCCGGCGGCAGCCGCCCGCCTCTGTTCCTCGTCCACCCGCTCGGCGGCCACGTACTCTGCTACCTGCCGCTGGTCCGCGCACTGCCGCCGGACCAGCCGGTATATGCCCTGCAGGCGGCCGGCACCGGCCAGGGCAGTACGCCGCTGGCGGTCCTCGAGGACATCGCCGCCAGTTACCTCGCGGCGATCCGCCGGGTGCAGCCGGAAGGCCCCTATTACCTCGGCGGCTGGTCGTTCGGCGGCTTCGTCGCCTACGAGATGGCCCGGCAACTGCGCGCGCTCGACCCGCAGGCGGTCGCCCAACTGATCGTGCTCGACTCCATCACCGTCGACCGCAACCACGCCGGCAGCGCCAGCGACGAAGCCCTGCTGCTGTTCTTCTACTGGGAACTGGTCTGGTTCGAGCGCAGCGACGAGGAAGTCGAGCCGCTGCCTGAAGGCGCGAGCCTGGAGCAGAAACTCGACCACATCGTCGAACGCGCCATCGAGGCCGGCGTACTTCCCGCCGGCACCCCGCGCGCCACCGTGCAGCGGCTCTACGAGCTGTTCCGGGCGAGCTGGCAGGCACTCATCGGCTATCGCCCGGAAGTCAGCGACCAGGACATGACCCTGCTGCGCGCGGACGGCCCGCTGCCGCTGGCGCTGAAGCCGATGCACGACGCCGCCGGCACCCACTACGGCGACCCGAAGAACGGCTGGCAGCACTGGACCAGCGGCCGCCTCGATGTGATCGACGTACCCGGCGACCACCTGGTGCTGATGAAAGAACCCTATGTCGAGACGGTCGCGGCAGAGATCGCCGCGTTGCTCGAACCCTCCACCTCCAGCGAACGGACCCGCCCATGAGCAGACATCCCCTGAAGATCGTCATCGCCGGCGCCGGCATCGGCGGGCTCGCCGCGGCCGCCTGCCTGAAGGCCGCCGGCTTCGAGGTCGAACTCTACGAGCGGGCCAGGGAGCTGCGCGCGGTCGGCTCGGCGCTGTCGCTGATGCCCAACGCGCTGACCGCCCTGGAGAGGGTCGGCGTGCGCCCTGACCTTACCCGCGCCCAGGCCTTCGACTCGCTACGGTTCCTCACCCGGCGCGGGCGACCGATCCGCGCCATCGACTTCGGCGGCCTGGCCCGCCAGCTCGGCCAGCCGAGCCTGGCGATCCACCGCGCGAGCCTGCAGCAGGCGCTGCTGGAACAGGCCCGCGACTGCCGCATCGAACTGGGCGTGAGCGCCACCGGCTACCTGCGCCACGCCGACGGCGAAGGCGTCACCGTGCTCTGCAGCGACGGCCGCGAAGTGCACGCCGACGTGCTGATCGGCGCGGACGGCTTCAACTCGGCGATCCGCGCCACCATGACCGGCCCGGAGCGTCCCACCGACTGGCACTACGTGATCTGGCGCGCCACGCCGGCGTTCCGCCATCCGAAGGTGACGCCGGGCTACGTCGCCCATTACTGGGGTCGTGGGCAGCGCTTCGGTCTCGCCGACATCGGCGAAGGCAACGTCTATTGGTGGGGCACCCGCAACATGCCGGCCGAACAGGCGAAGGACTGGCGCGGCGGCAAGGCGGGCATCCAGCGCCTCTACGCCGGCTGGGCCGACGAAGTGCAGGCGGTCATCGAGGCGACCCCGGAGGCCGACATCAGCAGCCTGCCGGCCCAGGACCGACCGTTCCTCGAGCGCTGGGGCGACGGCCCGGTGACCCTGCTCGGCGATGCCGCGCATCCGATGCTGACCAGCCTCGGCCAGGGCGCCGCCATCGCCATCGAAGACGCCGCGGTGCTGGCCCACTGCCTGGCCACCATCGACGACCCGCAAGCCGCCCTGCGCGCCTACGAGAACCGCCGTCGCGACCGCGCCAGGGCGATGGTCGAGACCTCGCGGGCGCTGAGCCGCATCGAGCAGTTGGAGCATCCGCTGCGCACCGTCGCCCGCGATCTCTACTTCCGCTTCGCTCCGGAGCGAACCTTCGCCCGGCAGAACGAACTGGCACTGACCTTCCCAGGAGTCGAATGATGGCCGAGATACGACGCCCGCTGTCCGCGGTGGAACGCTGGTACTGGCTCAGCGACCAGTTCTCCGCGCTGAACGTGATTTCCCGGGTGCGGGTCCATGGCCAGTTGTCCATCGACGACCTGCGCCGCGGCCTCGACGCGCTGCAGGCGCGGCATCCGCTGCTGCGCGCGCGGATCGAGCACGATGCCGGGTTCGACCCGCGCTGGGTGCCCTGCGAGCGGCCCATCCCGCTGCGCGAGGTGCGCGGTGGTGGCGAGGAGCAATGGCTGCGGGAAATCAACGAGCGCGAATTGCCGGAACGCATCGATCCGGACAGCGGGCCACTGATCCGTACCGTGGCGATCACCACCGACGCCGGTGCCCACGACCTGCTGGTCGTGGTACCGCACATCATCGCCGACGGCACTACCGTGCTGACCCTCGCCGAACAATGGCTGGCCCTGGCCGCCGACCCCGCCGCGCAACCCTGGACCGCCAGCGCCCTGCCGCCGGCGGAGGATCTGCGTCCGCGCCGCTTCACCGGCGACGAAGGCGCGGCGCGCCTGGCCGAGCAGACCGCCCAGGACGAAGCGCTGGTCGGCCGCCACCGCCCGGGCCGGATCGAGCCGAGCAACCCGGTGCCGCTGGAAGCGCGGCGTACCCGCCTGCTGCACCGGGAGCTGGACGGCGCGCAGCTGGAACAGCTGCAACGACGCGCCCGCGAACACGGCACCACGGTACACGGCGCGCTGACCGCGGCGCTGGCCATCGCCGCCGGCCACGACCACCAGCGCCGCCCGAGCCACATCGCCATCGGCTCGCCGATCGACTTCCGCGACGAACTGGAGCCGCCGGTGCGCCCCGACGAAGTAGGCACCTACGTCGCCACGGTACCGGTGGTGCTGGACATCGCCCGACCGTTCTGGGAGGTCGCCCGCGCGCTCACCGACGACCTCGGCGAACGCCGTCGCCAGGGCCATCATTTCAACCTGGTCACCCTGGTCGCCAGCGCTGCGCCGCGCTGCATGGCCGACGCGCGGCCATTCATGGCCTTCATGGAAGCCGAAGGGCCGATCAACCTGTGCTCCTCCAACATCGGTCGCTATCCGTTCCCCGAGCGGATCGGCGCCTTGCGCCTCTCCGACGCGCAGTTCCTCACCGGCATCTCGGTGAACGGCTACTTCGTGGCCGCCATCAACTCCAGCCATGGCCGGCTGTTCTGGAACTTCACCTATATCGACGAAGCGGTCCCCGGCGAACGCGCCGAACGCCTGGCCGAAGATTGCCTGGGCACCCTGCTGTCGGCGATCCACGCCCCCCAACGATCCGCCCTCGAGGAGCAATGACATGTTATTCACCAGCAAACCTCTCTCGCCCCAGGGCCGCCACGTACTGATCACCGGCGCCTCCAGCGGCCTCGGCCGGGAAACCGCGCTGCACCTGGCCGAACAGGGTTTCCAGGTGATCGCCGGGGTGCGCCGCCAGGAGGATGGCGAGCGCCTGGCGAACGCCTGCCCGTCCGGCCGGATCAGCACGCTGCTGATCGATGTCACCGACGAGGAATCCATTGGCCGGGCCGCCGCGCAGGTGGCGGAGAAAGTCGGCGATACCGGGCTCTGGGGCCTGGTGAACAACGCCGGGATCTGCATTTCCGCGCCGCTGGAATGCGTCTCCAGCGACCTGCTGCGGCGCCAGCTGGAAGTCAACCTGATCGGCCAGCTCGCGGTGACCCGGGCGATCCTGCCGCTGCTGCGCCGTGGCGGCGCGGCGCGCCTGGTGAACGTCACCTCGGGCCTCGGCTCGGTCGCCATTCCCTACCTGGGCGCCTACTCCGCCGCGCAGTTCGCCAAGGAGGGAGTGAGCGACGCCCTGCGCCGCGAGCTGGCGCCCATGGGCATCCAGGTCTCGGTGGTCAGCCCCGGGGCGATCTGGACGCCGATCTGGGGCAAGATCGCCAGCGAGGGCGAGCGCGCCCTGGCCGACGCCCCCGACGCCGTCGCCGACCTCTATCGCGATACCTACCTGCGCTTCCTCCAGGCCAACGAGGACGGCGCGCGCAACAGCGCGACCAAGCCCGCCGACGTCGCCGCCGCGGTGCATGCCGCGCTCACCGCGGCCAAGCCGCGGACCCGCTACCGGGTCGGCGCCGACGTGCGCCGCGGCACCCTGCTGGCGCGGCTGCTGCCCGATAGCGTGATCGACGGGATGTTCCGCCCCATCGTCACCGCCGCCCCGGCGGCGAAGGAGGAGCAACGTGCCTGATCGCAAACTGAGACTGGGCGAGGAACTGATCTCGCCACTGCACGCGCTCTACGACGGCCTGCAGGTGGACGGCGCGCCGCGTCCCGCGCATCGCGCCGCCGAGCATCCGGTGTGGGTGGTGACGCGCTACCGCGACGCGCGCAAGGTCCTCAACCATCCGGGCGTCCGCCGCGACGCCCGGCAGGCCGCCGAACTCTACGCGAAGCGTACCGGCAGCCCGCGCGCGGGGATCGGCGAGGGACTCAGCCACCACATGCTCAACCTCGACCCGCCGGACCATACCCGCCTGCGCTCGCTGGTCGGCCGCGCCTTCACCCCGCGCCAGGTGGAACGCCTGCAACCGCATATAGAACGGATCACCGAGGAATTGCTGGACGCCATGGCCGGCCGCGAACAGGCCGACCTGATGGCCGACTTCGCGATCCCGCTGACCATCGCGGTGATCTTCGAGCTGCTGGGCATTCCCGAGGCCGAGCGCGAACACGCCCGCCAGTCCTGGGAGCGCCAGGCGGAACTGCTGTCGCCGGAGGAGGCCCAGGCCCTGGCCGATGCGCAGGTCGACTACCTGCGCGTGCTGCTCGAGGCCAAGCGCCGGCAGCCGGCCGACGACGTCTACAGCGGGCTGGTGCAGGCCGCCGACGAGAGCGGCCAACTGAGCGAGGCGGAACTCGTCTCCATGGCCCACCTGCTGATGATGAGCGGCTTCGAGACCACCATGAACATGATCGGCAACGCGCTGGTCACCCTGCTGGTCAACCCGGAGCAACTGGCGTTGCTGCGGGCGCAGCCGGAACTCCTGCCCAACGCCATGGAAGAACTGGTCCGCCACGACAGCCCGGTGCGCGCCTCGATGTTGCGCTTCACCGTGGAAGACGTAGAACTGGACGGGGTCACCATTCCCGCCGGCGAATACATCCTGGTCTCCAACCTGACCGCCAACCACGACGCCGAGCGCTTCGGCGATCCCGACCGCCTCGACCTCACCCGCAACACCGATGGCCATCTCGGCTACGGCTTCGGCGTGCACTACTGCGTCGGCGCCTCGCTGGCCCGGCTGGAGGGGCGGATCGCCATCCAGCGCCTGCTCGCGCGCTTCCCCGACCTCCAGTTGGCGGTGCCCCACGCGGAACTGCAATGGCTGCCGATCACCTTCCTCCGAGCCCTGATCAGCGTGCCGGTGCGCACCGGATGCAGCGCCCCGGCGAACACCGCCTCCCACGCCAACCCGATCGAGAGGATCGCCCAATGAATGCCAAGGAAATTCTCGTCCACAGCCTGCGCCTCCTGGAAAACGGCGATGCCCGTGGCTGGTGCGACCTGTTCCATCCGGAAGGCGTACTCGAATTCCCCTACGCCCCGCCGGGCTGGAAGACCCGCTTCGAGGGCCGCGAAACCATCTGGGCGCACATGCGCCTGTTTCCCGAGCACCTGACCGTGCGCTTCACCGACGTGCAGTTCTACGAGACCGCCGACCCCGACCTGGCCATCGGCGAATTCCATGGCGACGGCGTGGCCACCGTTTCCGGCGGCAAGCTGGCGCAGGACTACATCTCGGTGCTGCGCACCCGCGACGGACAGATCCTGCTCTACCGCGACTTCTGGAATCCGCTGCGGCACCTCGAGGCCCTGGGCGGGGTCGAGGCCGCCGCCAAGATCGTCCAGGGAGCCTGAGCCATGCCGCGCGCCGCCGTGGTCTGCGGCCTGGGCAGCTACCTGCCCGAGGCCGTGCTCAGCAACGACATGCTCGCCGCCGAGCTGGACACTTCCGACGCCTGGATCAGCAGCCGCACCGGCGTGCGCCAGCGGCATATCGCCGGCGACCTCGGCAGCGGCGACCTGGCCCTGCGGGCGGCCTCCGCCGCGCTCGCCTCGGCGGGGCTGGAGCGAGTCGACGCGGTGGTGCTGGCAACCAGCACCGGCGACTTCTGCTGCCCGGCCACCGCGCCCAGGGTCGCGGCGCGCCTGGGGTTGGTCGGCGCGCTCGCGTTCGACCTGTCCGCCGCCTGCACCGGCTTCGTCTACGGCCTGGCCAGCGTCGGCTCGCTGATCAGCGCCGGGCTGGCGGACAGCGCGCTGCTGGTCGGGGTGGACACTTTCAGCCATACCCTCGACCCCGCCGATCGCTCGACCCGCGCACTGTTCGGCGACGGCGCCGGAGCGGTGGTGCTGCGTGCCGGCGATGCCGAGGAAGAAGGCGCGCTGCTGGCCTTCGACCTCGGCAGCGACGGCCACCAGTTCGACCTGCTGATGACCCCCGCCGTGAGTCGCGCCGAACGCAGTTCCGGACAGGCCTCCAACTACTTCCGGATGGACGGCAAGGCAGTGTTCGGCCAGGCGGTGACGCAGATGAGCGACTCGGTGCGGCGGGTGCTCGACCGGGTCGGCTGGCAAGCTTCGGACCTCCATCACCTGGTCCCGCACCAGGCCAACACACGCATTCTCGCGGCGGTCGCCGACCAGCTCGACCTTCCCGTCGAGCGAGTGGTGAGCAACATCGCCGAGGTGGGCAATACCGTCGCCGCCTCGATTCCCCTGGCCCTGGCCCACGGCCTGCGCCAAGGCATCCTGCGCGACGGCGGCAACATGGTCCTCACCGGTTTCGGTGCCGGACTGACCTGGGGTTCGGTCGCCCTGCGCTGGCCGAAGATCGTTCCGACAATGGACTGAAGAGGGAAGAACAATGCCCAACGACATGGAAGACCATCTCCTCACCGTGCTCAGCGTCGCCAGCGGCGTGCCGAAGGAGGAAATCAGCCGGGACAGCAGGATGGAAGACCTGGCTTTCGATTCGCTGGTGGTCAGCGAGCTGTCGCTGAAGCTGCGCAAGGAGTTCGGCGTCACCGGGGTCGACGACGAACTCGACCTGCTGGAAACGGTGGACGAACTGTTCCAGCTGGTCGAGAAGCACCGCGCCGCCTGAGGCCAGCGAACGCCGGCGCTCCGTCGCTTCTCTGCCAGGCGAAGGCGGTGCCGGGACACGGGAACGCGCATCGCCTTCGATCAACCAACACCAGAGCGAGATTCGCTGGAGGAAGAGGTGAGTCAGAACATGGATCTCACGATCGGGACGCATCGGGAGTCGGCTTTCTACGAGCTGGAGTTCGGACCGAGGACGATAATGACCCTGGCCAACTTTCCGGACGACGTGCTGCCGTTGTTGCAAATGGAAAGCCTGATGACCTTCGAGGCGATGGCTTACCTGCGCTGCGACGCACTGGTCGAGCTAGGCTGCTACGACGGCCGGGCGCTGGAAATCGCGCGCCTGCTCAATGCCCGCTATCTCGGCGTCGACCTCGACCAGCGGGCGATCGAGACGCTGCGCACGCGGATCGAGCGCGAGGGCATGAGCGATCGCGCGGACACGGTGGTCGACGACATCCTCAACCACACCAGGCGCGGTGCCTCGGTCGGCTCGCGCGCACTCTACCTGCTGCCGTTCAACCTGCTGGGCAACTTCCGCGAGCCGAAACGGCTGCTCGACTCCCTCGCCGAGCGCAGCGTGGCGGCGGTGGTTTCGGTGTTCGGCGACAGCGCCGAGGCCACCCGCGTCCGCCAGAGCTACTACCGCCGTTGCGGGGTGCAGGGCCTGGAGCTGCACGCGCGGGACGACGGCACCGTGTTCACCGGCAGCGACGGCTTCTACTCGCGCTCGTATTCGCGCGCCTGCCTCCACGCCCTGCTCGCCGAGTGCGGGCTGACCGTGGTGCGCAGCGCTTCGAACCTGTTCGCCCACTGCGTGACGGTGCTGCCCGAAGGCGCCGACCAGGGCTTCGGTTCGTCGGCGGCATGAGTCGCCGTCGTGCATTCATCGCGCAGCCACGGCACGGGCAGCTCGCCGTGGCTCGCTTCATCGTCGTCTGAACCGCTCGGGAGCTGGAAACATGCCTTTGATTGTCTACGTGCTCGGTGCCGCGATCTTCGCCCTGACCACCAGCGAATACATGGTCGCCGGGCTGATGCCGGCGCTGGCCGCCGAATTCGGCGTGTCCTTCGCCGCGATCGGCTACCTGGTCACCTTCTACGCCGGCGCGATGGCGCTCGGCGGCCCGCTGCTGACCACCGCCCTGCTCCGCGTGCCGCGCAAGAACGCCCTGCTCGGCCTGATCGCGCTGTTCGTGGTCGGCCAGGTCATCGGCGCCCTGGCGCCGGGCTATGCGGTGATGGTCGCGGCGCGACTGGTCACCGCGGTCGCCGCCGCGGCCTTCTTCGGCGTGGCGCTGACCGCCTGCGCCGAACTGGTCGAAGGCAACCAGTTCGGCCGCGCGTCGTCGCTGGTGCTCGGTGGCCTGATGGTCGGAACCGTGCTTGGCCTGCCCGTCGCCACCTGGCTGGGCGAATGGTACGGCTGGCGCGCGAGCTTCTTCGCGGTGGCGCTGGTGGCGGTGCTGGTCGGCCTGCTGGTGTTGCAGCTGATGCCGGCGATCCCGGGGTCGGCGGGCAGCGGCTCGCTGCGCGAGGAACTGAAGGTGTTCAGGAACGCCCATCTATGGTGGGTCTACGCCACCAGCCTACTGCTGATCGGCGCCACCTTCGCCGGCTTCACCTATTTCGTGCCGATCCTCACCGAGGTCAGCGGCTTCTCCGCCTCGACCGTACCGCTGCTGCTGGTGGTCTACGGCCTGGCGACGCTGGTGGGCAACAACATCGTCGGCCGCCTGGCCGACCGCCATACCATCGCGGTCCTGGCCTTCGGCCTGCTGGCGGCCATCGCCGCGATGGTGGCCTTCGCCCTGTTCGGACAGGTTCCGGCGGTAGCGGTGGCGGCGCTGGTGGTGATCGGCCTGACCGGGGTGTCGATGAACCCAGCGCTGGTGACCCGCGGCGCACGTGTCGGCCATAACAACATGCTGGTCAACTCGGTGCACACTGCCTGCATCATGCTCGGCGTGATGGCCGGTTCCTGGATCGGCGGCCTGGGCATCGCCGGCGGATTCGGCCTGCAGGGCGCGCTCTGGGTCGGCGCGGCCCTCGGGGTGCTGGCGCTGCTGACCCTGCTGCCGGAGCTGCGCTTCGCCCGCGCCCCGGTGGGCGGGGCGCTGGGCCGCTGAGCGGGATCCCTCAGGCGCTGCGCGCCAGCCAGCGGCAGTAGCCGGCGACGCCCTCTTCCAGGCTCTGGAAATCGTCGCGGTAGCCCGCCTCGCGCAGCAGCTCCAGGTCGGCGCAGGTGTGGCTCTGGTAGCGCGCCCGCAGCGACTCGGGGAACTCGCGGTAGCCGAGCAGGCCGCTTTCCACCGCCTGCTGCAGCGACAGGGGCGGCTGGTCGGCATTGGCGCGGACGCTATTGATCACCGCCAGGGCGACCTCGTTGAAGGTCCGCGCCTGGCCGCTGCCGAGGTTGAAGATTCCCGAACGCTGCGGATGATCGAAGAAATGCAGGTTGACCCGCGCCACGTCCTCCACCGCGACAAAGTCGCGCAGGTGGCCGCCGGGCGGGAAGCCACCGTGTTCGCCGAACAGTTCGACCCGCCCGTCGCGGCGCAATTGCTGGTAGCAGTGGTAGGCCACCGAGGCCATCCGCCCCTTGTGTTCCTCGCGCGGCCCGTAGACGTTGAAGTAACGCAGGCCGACCACCTGGCTGCGCGCCTGCGGCAGCGCCCGCCGCACACGCTGGTCGAAGAGGAACTTGGAATAGCCGTAGACGTTCAGCGGCCGCTCGTACTGGCGCGCCTCGCGGAAGGTCCGGCCGGCTCCGTAGACCGCCGCCGACGAGGCGTAGAGGAACGGCACGCCGAGTTCCAGGCTGCTTTCCAGCAGGCGGCAACTGTAGCGGTAGTTGTTCTCCATCATGTAGCGGCCATTGCTTTCCAGGGTGCTGGCGCAGGCACCCTGGTGGAACAGCGCGCGGACCGTGCCGAAGTCGCCGCGGGCGTAACGCTCGAGGAAGTCGTTCTGGTCCAGGTAGTCGGCGATATCGGCGTCCGCCAGGTTGCGGAACTGCTCGCCGTCGGTGAGATCGTCCACCGCGATGATGTCGGTCTCGCCGCGCCGGTTCAGCGCCTGCAGCAGATTGCTGCCGATGAAGCCGGCGGCGCCGGTGACGATGATGCTCATGGGCACTCCCTTCGACAGGATGAATGCCCCCAGGCTATGCCTATGCGCCGTGCCGCCCGTTGACCTGCAACAAGCCATGGGCGGACGGCAGCGGTTCAGCGGGAAGGACGATCGTTGTGCCCGAGGTCGCGTTGCGGGTCGATGCGGTCGCGAACCCGCTGCTTGAGCGCCTTGGCCTCGGGGAAGCCGCCGTCGGCCTTGCGCTCCCAGACCTGCACGCCGTCGCAGGTGATACGGAAGACGCCACCGGTTCCGGGCTCCAGGCAGACTTTTCCGAGATCGTCGGCGAAGGTGCTGAGCAGTTCCTGGGCCAGCCAGGCGGCACGCAGTAGCCACTGGCACTGGGTGCAATAGGTGATGACGATTTCGGGCTTGGCGGTGGGCATGTCGGCGGCTCAGGGGAAACGGTCGCGCCTATAATAGCCGCCTTTTCACCCGGCTCCGGATCGTTCTCATGCGCCGCCTGCTGCTCGTACTGCTGCTCCTGCTTCCCCTGTCCGCCCTCGCCACGGAGGCCCGGCCGAAGATCGGCCTGGTCCTCTCCGGAGGTGCCGCCCGTGGCCTGGCCCATATCGGCGTGCTCAAGGCCCTCGACGAACAGGGCATCCAGATCGACGCCATCGCCGGCACCAGCATGGGCGCGGTGGTCGGCGGCCTGTACGCCTCCGGCTACACCCCCGCCGAACTGGAGCGCATCGCCCTGGAGATGGACTGGCAGCAGGCGCTGTCCGACGCGCCGCCGCGCAAGGACGTGCCGTTCCGGCGCAAGCAGGACGACCGCGACTTCCTGGTCAAGCAGAAGATCAGCTTCCGCGACGACGGCACCCTCGGCCTGCCGCTGGGGGTGATCCAGGGCCAGAACCTGGCGATGGTGCTGGAAAGCCTGCTGGTGCACACCAGCGACAACCGCGACTTCGACAAGCTGGCGATCCCCTTCCGCGCCGTCTCCACCGATATCGCAACCGGCGAGAAAGTGGTGTTCCGCAAGGGCCACCTGCCCCAGGCGATCCGCGCCAGCATGTCGATCCCCGCCGTGTTCGCCCCGGTGGAGATCGACGGCAGGCTGCTGGTGGATGGCGGCATGGTCGACAACATCCCGGTGGACGTGGCGCGCGACATGGGCGTGGACGTGGTGATCGTGGTCGACATCGGCAACCCGCTGCGCGACCGCAAGGACCTGAGCACCGTGCTCGACGTGATGAACCAGTCGATCACCCTGATGACCCGGAAGAACTCCGAAGCCCAGCTGGCCACGCTCAAGCCCGGCGACGTGCTGATCCAGCCGCCGCTGTCCGGCTACGGCACCACCGACTTCGGCCGCGTGCCGCAACTGATCGACGCCGGCTACCGCGCCACCACGGTGCTCGCCGCGCGCCTCGCCGAGTTGCGCAAGCCGAAGGACCTCAACAGCGAAGCGCTCGACGTGGCGCGCACGCCGAACCAGCGCAAGCCGGTGATCGACGCGATCCGCGTGGAGAACAACTCGAAGGTCAGCGACGAGGTGATCCGCCACTACATCCGCCAGCCGCTCGGCACGCGCCTCGACCTCGGCCGCCTGCAGGACGACATGAGCACCCTCTACGGCCTCGACTACTTCGACCAGGTGCAGTACCGGGTGGTCAAGGAGAAGAAGCTCAACACCCTGGTGATCCACGCCACCGGCAAGAAAGGCGGCACCGACTTCCTTCGCCTGGGCCTCAACCTGTCCGACGACATGCGCGGCGAAAGCACCTTCAACCTCGGCGGCAGCTACCGCATGAACGGCCTCAACCGGCTCGGCGCCGAGTGGCTGACCCGGGTCCAGCTCGGCGACCGCCAGGAACTCTACAGCGAGTTCTACCAGCCGCTCGACGTCGGCTCACGCTACTTCGTCGCGCCCTTCCTGTTCCACGAGGCACAGAACGTCGACGTCACCGAGAACAACGACCCGCTGCTGCGCTATCGCCTGGAGCGCTACGGCTACGGCCTCAACGTCGGCCGGCAGATCGCCAACAACGGCGAAATCCGCCTGGGCGCGGTGCAGGCCTACGGCAAGGCCGACGTACGCATCGGCGACCCGAGCCTGCCGGACATCGACTTCACCGAGGGCTACTACGAACTGAAGTACTCGTTCGACACCGTCGACGACGTCAATTTCCCCCACGAGGGCGAGGAGATCGGCCTGACCATGCGCCGCTACGACAAGTCCCTCGGCTCGGACGACAGCTACCGGCAGTGGGACCTGCGGCTGAACAAGGCGCTCAGCTTCGGCGCCGACACCTGGGTGTTCGGCGGCGGCTACGGGCGCACCCTGGACGACGCCGAGGTGGTCACCTCCAGCTTCACCCTCGGCGGCGCCCGCGAGCTGTCGGGCTTCCGCCGCGATGCGCTGTCCGGGCAGAACTACAGCCTGGGGCGGATCGTCTATTACCGGCGCCTCACCGAACGTTCCTTCCTGCCGCTGGACTTCCCGCTGTACCTGGGCGGCAGCATCGAGCGCGGACGCATCTGGAACAACGACAACGAATACGACAGCGGCTACATCAACGCCGCCAGCCTGATGATCGGCTTCGATACGCCGCTGGGGCCGCTGACCTTCAGCTACGGGATCAACGACGAGAACTTCAAGGCGTTCTACCTGAACCTCGGGCAGAACTTCTGAGCGAAGTTCAGGCGATCAGCGCCAGCAACTCGCGCGCCTCGGCCTTCTGCCACGGGTCGCCGTGCGCCACCACCAGGCGCAGGATGCGGCTGGCCTGGTCGAGATCGCCGCTGTCGATGCAGGCGCGGGCCCGGTCCAGGCTGGCCGAGGCCTCCTCCGGCGGCACCGTGGCCGGCTCCGGCTGGTCGAGTTCGAGGTGTTCGTACTCGGCGACATCCGGCAGTTCATGGAGATTGCTCTCGAACGCCAGGGGCTCCTCCGCCGGTTCCGCCTTGCCGGCAGCGGCGCGGCGCGGCAGGTCGGGGTTGTCCAGGGGATTCTCCAGGGCGCCCCAGTCGAGATCGAGATCGAGGTTGAGGTCGCCGAAGCCGTCGGCGCCCGAGGTCGCATCCGGCTGCTGCGCGGCGGGCGGCTCGGCCAGCGGCAGGTCGCTCCAGTCGTCGTCCTTGGTTGCCGCCGGCGTCTCGGTCGCCGGCATCTGTAGCAGCGCCGGGTAGCGTCCGCGCAACTCGTCGATGGCCTCCGGGTTGCCGCCACTGGCCAGGGTTTCCTCGGCCAGCGCGTCGAAGCCGGCCGCATCGCCCAGCTCAGCCAGCACCAGCAACAGCTTCATCCGCGCGCTCAGGCGCTGCGGCTGCTCGGCGAGTACCTGACGCAGCAGGTCGCGGGCCTGTCCGTAGCGACCGTAGGCGATATAGATGTCGGCGCCGTCCAGCTTGTCCGCCGCAGCCATGGCGGCGCGCGGAGCGGCGGCCGGAGCAGGCGGAGGAGACGGCGGCGGGCTGGAGGGAACGGCGACCGGCGGCCTGGCCTGTTCCTCGACCTTTGCCGGCGCCGGTGCGGCCGCCGGGGGGCGCGGCGCACGCCGCAGCGGCAGGTTCAGGGCGACCCGGCGCTTCGGTTCGACCGCCGGGACAGGAGTCTCTTCGCGGCGGCGACGCAACAGCAATACGCCGAGCAGGGCGAGGACCAGCAGCAGGACGATCATCCAGCGCCAGTGCTGCGAGTCCGTCGGCGTTTCAACCGGTTGCGCAACCGAAGGCGCGGCCGCGGCGGGCGGCGGCGCCGCGGGCCGCACCGCCTGGCGCCGGGCCAGTTGCTGTTGCAGTTCGGCGACCTGGCGATCGCGCTGCTGCAGTTGTTCCTGCAAGGCCTGCAACTGGCGTTGCAGATCGTCCATCCGCTGGCTCAGTTCCTCCCGTTGCCGGGCCAGCGCCTCGGCCTCGGCATCCGCCTGGCGCTGCGCCTCGACGAGAGCCGCCGGAGCGTTTTCCACCACGGCGGCATCGGCTGGCGGCAGGACTTCCACGGCCGCCTCCTTCACGGCGCCGGGCGCGCCTCGCTCCGGCTGGTAGCCGGCCGGCAGACGCAGCCGCGCGCCGGCCTTGAGCCGGTGCCGGTCGGCATTGACGAAGGCCTGCGGATTGAGCTGGTACAGGGCCTCCATGAGTTGCGCGCGATCGGCGTTGCCGGCACCACGCAGGCGTCCGCTGATGGCCCAGAGGTTGTCGCTGGGGCGAGTCAGGTAGTCGTCGCCCGGCTCCAGCAGTGCCGGGTCTACGACGACCGCGGCACTACGCGGCGCGGGCGCCGGCGTCGAGGATTGCCGCTGCGGCTCGATCCCGCTGCGCGCGGCCGGAAGCATGCGCGGCGTATAACCGAGCGGATCGAGCAGTACGGTGAATTCGCGGACAATGCGGCCGTTGGGGCGGGCCACCTCCACCAGGAAATTCAGGTAGGGCTCCTGCACCGGTCGGCTCGAGGACACATGGATGCGATTGCCACCGCGCCCCTGGAGCACCAGACTGAAACGCAGCTCGTTGAGGAACTGCAAGCGTTCCACCCCGGCCGCGGCGAAGACGTCGGCGCCCGCCAGGCGGACCTCGATCTCGTCCGCGCCGAGATCGCCGACGTCAAGCAGTTCGATATCCGCATCCAGCGGCTGGTTGAGCGCCGAATGCAGGGTGATGTCTCCCACTCCCAGGGCGCTCGCCTGCCCGGCCAACAGGCACGACCAGGCACACAACATGACACGCAAGGCTTTACCGGGCATTCCGTTCTTTTCTCCGCACTTCGAGCACACAGCCGGCCAGCGGTCGACTGCTACATCTATTTCACGTTAGCCCGAATTTCGCCCCGTACAGGGCTGAACGCACCACATGGCGCAAGACATGGCTTTTTGCCATCACTGAATAGAGGAATGCCGTGGAAACGGTCAAGATTTTTCGTCAGAAAACCGACGAAAACCTCTGTAGAGGGCTTTCGGACGAAAGCCCAGGAGGTGATGCCATAAAAATGGCGATTCTAGCGGAATTTCGTGACGCAGTGCTCAGCGCTTTTCCAGGTTCGCCAGGATTCGCAAGAGCACCTGCTGGCACAGCGCCTGCTCGGACTCGTCGATGCCGGTCAGTACGTCGTTGCGAACGCTGGCGGCGATGGCCTCGATATCGGCGATCAGCACATCGGCCTTGGGAGTCAGCACGATGTGCTTGGCCCGCCGGTCCTCCGCCACCGCCAGGCGCCGTACCAGGCCCTGGGACTCGAGGCCGTCGAGCAGTCGCGCCAGGGTCGGGCCTTCGACCCCCACCGATTGGGCCAACTCGCGCTGGGTGGGCGAATCGCGATGGCGCGCCAGATGCAACAACACCAACCAGCGCGCCTGGGACAGGCCGAGGTGACTGAGGCGGCGGTCGAGTTCAGCGCGCCAAGCACGGGAAGTCTGGGCTAGCAAGGTGCCGAAATAGTGCTTGTCTGTCTGAGCCATAGGAAAAAGGAGGTCCGATATTTCATTTGACTAATTATTAGTCGGCTAATAATGCCCGTCCAATTTTCCCTCGTACAATGACAAATTGTCGCACGATATGCCCAGGCCAGGCCCCGTCTACCACTTGGCGTACTGGTCCTCGACGAAGCCCCAGAGCCGCTCGATCCTCACCTCGGCACGACCTCGCGGACGCAGCACACCGCTGAAACAACCGAATATCTGCTTGAAGTTGCTCGCCAGCAGACCGAGGTTCAGCCGCTCCTGGTGCATGCCGTGGGCCTCGAAGCGCAGCTCTACCTGGCCATCGTATGAACGGATGGTCCAGGGCCGCAGCGGCTGGTCGCGGTCGAAGTCGAAGCGCACGCTGTCGACCTTCAGCAGTTCGCCGTCCAGCCAGTAGCAGTTCTCGGTGAAGCTGGTCTCGTTGACCCCGCACGACAGGTTCAGGCCGACCCGCAAGCCGTCCGCCTCGCCGGACAGGCAAGCCCAGTTCCAGAAGGTTTCCGGGCGCATGTAGCCCGCCGACCAGTCGTGATGGGCGAAGGCGTCCAGCGCCTGCAGGTCGTGGTCGCCGAGGGCGCTGCGCACGTCGCCGCGACAGCGCACGCCGGCCACCTTCTGCGCATAGACCCAGCCGTTCACCGCGGTCGGCGTACACAGGCACATCGGCTGGAAGCTCGGCGCCTCCTCGCTGAAGCAGGCGTCGATGCGGGTGCCATCGTCGAGTTCCACCAGCAGGCGTTTCTCCCGGGGAGCCGTACGGTTCTCCAGGCGCAGCAGGTTGCGCCCCTGGCGCAGTTCGCAGACGCCGTCGTCCGGGGTCTGGGAAAACCGGGTTCCGAACCCCAGCGGCAGCTTGAAGCGCCGCTCCAGCATGCGTCCGCTGGAAGGCTGGTAGAGGTAGACGAAGCCGACGCCAAGCAAGCTCAGCTGGGCCAGGGCGCAGCCGCCGATCAGCTCCGGGCTGATCAGGCCGAAGTACTGGAACTGATGGAAGCGTCGCCATTTGCCCAGGGCCCCCACGCGCCGGCCCATCGGCGAACGGAAGTCGAAATCGCGGTAATTGATGTGCTGCGGGGCACTCGGGAAGATGCCGTAGTGCGGTTGGCCGTTGGCCTGGATCAAGCGCTGCATGGGGTCCGTCCGGAAGTCGTCTCGCGGCGGGGCCGGCAGCTCTGCGAAGAGCGGCCGTGCCTGCCATTTTTTCCTGTCGAACCTAGCATTCGCCGCTTCGTCCCGCAGTCACCGGCGGCGCCAGCCACAGGGACAAAATCGGCCATGGACTCAGGCCACCACCTGATTGCGGCCGAATGCCTTGGCTTCGTAAAGCGCGCGATCGGCATGCTCGTAGAGATCGTAGAGGCGCTTCAGGTCGTTGCCCGGGGTCGGCCACAGGCAGGACACGCCGACCGACAGGGTCACTTCGCGCGCCGTGTCCGACGCCTCGTGCTCCATGCGCAGCGCCTGGACCTGTGCGCGCAGCGCTTCCGCGCGCAGCCTCGCCTCGTGCTCGTTGGCGCCGTACAGCAACAGGGCGAACTCTTCGCCGCCCAGGCGCACCGCCATGTCCAGCGGACGCCTGGCATTCGCCTCGAACACCGCGCCGATGCGCTGCAGGACCGCATCGCCAGCCTGGTGTCCGTAGCGGTCGTTATAGGCCTTGAAATGGTCGACGTCGCAAAGCAGCAGCGCCAGGGTCTTCTGTTCGCGCTGGGCCTGGCGCCAGAGGCGGTCCAGGTGCTGGTTGAAGCTGCGCCGGTTGTGCAGGCCGGTCAGGCTGTCGTGGTCGGCCATCACCCGCAACAGGCGGCTGATGAGGAAATGCTCGCGCGACTTGAACTCCAGCAGGTAGCAGCCGACCGCGCCGATCAGGTTACCGAACAGCAGGAACAGCAGGTTGTTGCCCAGCGGCTCCTGGGTACCCGCCCACCACTCGAAACCCAGGTAGGCGAGCAGCACGACCAACGCACAGCTCAATGCCTGCGACAACCGCAGGCCGGCGAGGAAATAGGCGGCGAAACTGACCAGCAGCAGGCCTTCGTAGGGATAGCCGGGATCCGCCCGATGCGCCAGGCCGACCACCGCCGCCGCACCGACGCCAAGGGCGAGGACGCAGGCGATGCTCAGCGGCACCATCAGCTGGATGTGCCGGCGCAGCATGATCAGGCAGCCGCAGACCAGTAGCAGGACCAGCACGCCAAGGCGCACCGCCAGTACGCCCCACAGCGGAGGACCAGCGAGGATCAGCAGGTCGATGCCGATGAACGCCAGCCAGACGAGCATGCCGACGCTGAGGGCGATGCGTTTCAGCGCGAAGCTGTCCTCCAGCATGTAGCGCCGGTAGTCACGCTCCAGTTCGGGAAGGAAACGCAGGCCGCGGAAACCGCGGTTCAATTGGTCCGCATAGAGGTTGGAACGGGAGTCGTCCAACCGGTCCTTCTGTGTCACGCACACCTCTTCTCTTGGAGGGCTTGGCGTCACAGTAGACGCTTGCGAAGGACGTCACAAGATTGGCGTCAGAAAATACCGGCAAATGGCCATATCACGACTCCAGTTCCACCTGCAGGGCGGCGCGCACGCAGTGCAGCACGCCACTCGGCACCCGCTTGCCGAAACGCTCCTCCAGCGCCGCCACCGGCGGCAGTTCGCCGTCTTCCTCGAGGAAGGCGTCCTGGATTTCGCCGAGGAGTTCCTCGGGCAGATCCAGCGCCTGCTCCAGGCTCACCTGCTGACCGGCGATGGCCTCGGCGAGCATCGCGTAGACGTTCTTCTCGCTGCAATTGAGCTGGCGGGCTATCTGCGCCGGGGTCATCCCCGCACAGGCCAGGCTGGCCAATTCGTGGCGCAGGTCCTGCGGCGGCGCGGCGGGCGCCGCCGGCGAGTCGGTGAGGACATCGAGGAAGGCCTGGCCGTAGCGCTCCAGCTTGCGCGCGCCGACCCCGCTGACCTGGGCCATGTCGGATAGCGAGCGCGGCTGGCTGCGGAGCATTTCCAGCAGGGTCGCGTCGGGGAAGATCACATAGGGCGGCACCGAATGCTCTTCGGCCAGCTTGCGCCGCAGCGCGCGCAGGGCCTCCCACATTTCCCGCTCTTCGCTGCGCACCAGTTGGCTGGCGGCGCTGGCGCCGCCGCTGGAGGAGCCCTTGGCGCGCTGTGGCTTGAGGTCGCGGCGCAGCTCCAGCCGCACCTCGCCACGCAACAGCGGACGACAGGCCTCGGTCAGGCGCAGGCCGCCGAAGCCGTCCAGGTCGACGTCGGCCAGGCCGCGCGCGACCAACTGGCGAAACAGGGTCCGCCACTCGTCTTCGCCGCGCCCCTTGCCGATCCCGAACACCGCCAGGTGCTGGTGGCCGAGACTGCGGATCTTCTCGGTCTCGCGGCCGAGCAGGATATCCACCAGATGGCCGACGCCGTAGCGCTGGCCGCTGCGGTAGATCGCCGACAGCGCCTGGCGCGCGGATTCGGTGGCATCCCAGGTTTCCACGCCGTCCACGCAGTTGTCGCAATGCCCGCAGGGCTGCGGCATCTCCTCGTCGAAATAGGCCAGCAGCGCCTGGCGCCGGCAGCGGGTTTCCTCGCAGAGCGCCAGCATGGCTTCCAGCTTGTGCCGCTCGACGCGCTTGTGCCGCTCGTCGCCCTCGGAACTCTGCATCATCTGCCGCAGCAGCAGGACGTCCTGCAGGCCGTAGGCCATCCAGGCGTCGGCCGGCAGGCCGTCGCGGCCGGCGCGGCCGGTTTCCTGGTAATAGGCCTCGAGGCTCTTGGGCAGGTCGAGGTGGGCGACGAATCGCACGTTGGGCTTGTCGATGCCCATGCCGAAGGCGATGGTCGCCACCATGATCAAGCCTTCCTCGTTGAGGAAGCGCTTCTGGTGGTGGGCACGCAGTTCGTTGGACAGTCCGGCGTGATACGGCAGCGCGGGGAAGCCCTGGTTGCCGAGGAATTCCGCGACCTCCTCGACCTTCTTCCGCGACAGGCAGTAGACGATGCCGGCATCGCCGCGCCGCTCGGAGAGGAAGCCGAGCAACTGCTTGCGCGGCTGCTCCTTGGGCACGATGCGGTAGAAGATGTTCGGCCGGTCGAAGCTGGAGAGGAACTGCTCGGCGTTCTGCAGGTGCAGGCGCTGGATCATCTCCTCGCGGGTACGCATGTCCGCGGTGGCGGTCAGGGCGATCCGCGGCACCTGCGGGAACAGCTCGGCAAGCTGGCCGAGCTGCAGGTATTCGGGACGGAAGTCATGGCCCCATTGCGACACGCAGTGCGCTTCGTCGATGGCGAACAGGCCGACCGGCAGTCGTTGCAGGAAGGCCAGCATGCGCGGCTGGACCAACCGTTCCGGTGCCAGGTAGAGCAGCTTGATCTCGCCGCGCTGCAGGCGCTCGGCGATGTCCCGCTGCTGCTCGGGGTTGAGGGTGGAGTTCAGCGCCACCGCCGGCACGCCGAGTTCGTCCAGGGTGGCGACCTGGTCCTCCATCAGCGCGATCAGCGGCGACACCACCACCGTCAGGCCTTCGCGCAGCAGCGCCGGGACCTGGAAACACAGGGACTTGCCACCGCCGGTGGGCATCAGTACCAGCGCATCGCCACCCTCGGCCACCCGCTCGATGATCCGTGCCTGGTTGCCACGGAAGGCGTCGTAACCGAAAACGTCTTTGAGGATGCGTAGGGCTTGCTCGCGCATGAAGGACTCCAAATCGAGCGGCGCATTATACGCCAGGGAGGCTCGATCGGGCCGGTACCTTGTCGCCGGAAAGGACGAAAACCTCAGCGATAGCGCTGACGTTCCTGTTTGAAAAGGATGCGGACGATGGCGAATTCGCGCTCCATCTGTTCGATCAGCGCCGGCGCCCGTTGCAGGTCACCGCGCCTGGCGCTTTCTTCCAGCTCCTTGCAGTAGCCGGCGAGGAGTACCGCGCCCATGTTGCTGCTGCCTCCCTTGAAGCTGTGTGCGGTATGCCGCAAAGCCTGGGCATCGCCGGCCTGGAGGGCGGCATGCAGGCTGCGCAGGCGCTCCTCGGAGTCGAGCACGAAGGTATCCAGCAGGACCGGATATTCGTCCTCCATGACCTCCTGCAACGAAGCCAGAACACGATCATCGAGATGCGGCGCGGACATTCGATCGCTCCCTGAAGTCGACTTCCGATGCCCTACCCATTAGGAGCACCGCGACGAAAGCGCGATTATGCCTGAGGCGACCAGAAAAACTCCACGGACACCACCTTTCCGTCGGCCGACCACTGGCAACGATCGGACAATTCGCGGATCAGGCGCAAACCCCTGCCGCAGAGGCGTTCCTGACGCTCCACGGCATTCAGCGCGCGCTCCACGTCGAAACCTTCGCCGCTGTCCTCGACCCGCACCAGCAGACGCCCCCCCGCGCCATGCGGCGCCAGGTCCAGGTGCAGCCGCACGTAGCCGTCGCGCAAGGCCTGCAGGCGGCTGACCCGCTCCTGGTAATAGCGGGCGAATCCCGCCGCGTCGCTCTTCATCGTCGAATCGAGGCCGATGACGCCATGTTCCAGGGCGTTCGAATAGAGTTCGGCGAGTACCGTATACAGCGCACCGCCACGCGCGCGCAGGTCGTGGACCTCGAGCAGCAGTTGCAGCACATGGGGCAGCGGGTTGAAATGCTTGAGGGTTTCGGCGCGGAATTCGAAGCTCACCGACCAGTCCAGCGGACTGCTCACGCCGCTATCGGAAAACGCCAGCGGCGGGCATTGCAGGCCGCTATCCGGCTGCAGCCGCACTTCGAGCATGCTCACGTCGTCCTGCACCGCGCCGCGGAACTGCGCCAGGCTGCGCTGGATCTCGTCGAACAGCGCGGACGGCTGGCGATTGCGCTCGAACAGCTGGAGCAGCCGCGCCTCGCCGAACATCTCGCCAGCCTTGTTGCTGGCCTCGAGGACACCGTCGGAAAACAGGAATATCCGATCTTCGATATCCAGCGGATAGGTTTCGCAACGGTCGCTGAACGCCGCCGGCTCGAGGATTCCCAGCGGCAGGTGGCGGGACACCAGGGCGACCCGCTCGCCGCTGGCGGCGCGCAGCAGGTAGCCGTCCGGCAAGCCGCCGTTCCAGACCTCCACCAGTTCGCGCTGGAAGCTCAGGTTGAGCAAGGTGGCGCAGCAGAACACGCCGACCGGCAGGATGCGCTTCAGCTTGGCGTTCATCTCGCGGAGGATGTCGGCCATCGGATAGCCCTTGGCGGTCATCCCGTAGAACACCTCGGCCAGCGGCATCGCGCCGATCGCCGCCGGCAGGCCGTGGCCGGTGAAGTCGCCGAGCAGCACGTGCATGCCGCCGGACGGCTTGTAGGCGGCCAGCAGCAGGTCGCCGTTGAACAGCGCGAGGGGCGATTGCAGGTAGCGCACGTTGCTGGCGTTCAGGCAGCCGGAATGGGCCACCTTGTCGAACACCGCCTTGGCCACCCGCTGTTCGTTGAGCAGGTGCTCGTTGTGCCGGACGATCAGGTCGCGCTGCTCCAGCACCGTTCGTTGCAGCAGGTGCAGGCGTCCCATGGCGTTGATCTTGGCTTCGAGGATCACCCGGTTGTACGGCTTGGAGAGGAAGTCGTCGCCGCCCGCCTCCAGGCTCTGCACCAGCGCCTCGGTTTCGCTGAGGGAGGTGAGGAAGATGATCGGCACCAACTCCTCGCCGGCCTGCTGCTTGATCCGCCGGGCCGCCTCGAAGCCATCCATCACCGGCATCATCACGTCCATCAGGACCAGTTGCGGCCGCTCGGTCTCGAACAGCGCCACCGCCTCCAGGCCGTTGCCGGCGGTCAGCACGCGATGCCCCTGGCGGCTGACGATGGTCGACAGCAGCAGGCGGTCGGCCGCGTTGTCCTCGGCGATGAGAATCGTCAGGCTCTCGATCCGCGCCGCCGGGGGATTCATCTCAGCTGATCTTGAACAACTGCTCGAAGTTGGAGATGGCGAGGATCTTGCGCACTTCCGGGCTGCAGTTCGCCAGGCTGATCTGCGCGTTCTCGCCGCCGGCGTGGTCGCGCAGCAGCAGGAGCATGCCGAGGGCCGAGCTGTCCAGGTAGGTGGCGTTGCGCAGGTCGACGACATAGCGTCGCGGAGTGATCGCGACGCGCTCGTAGGCGTCGCGGAAATCCTGATGGGCCCCGAAGTCGAAGCGCCCCTGGATCTGGATGGTCAACTCTTGCCCATCGGCCGAGGGCAGCGCAGTGATGGCCATGGAAGTCTCCTGGTAGGCGTGGCGGATCGAGGGAACGCTTGAATCATGTAAGCAGTTCCCCGGCAAAGCGGCAACTTGCCAGATCACCTGACTATCAGAAATATCTGTCAATACAACTAGATCGCGCAGTCCTAAACTGCCCCGCTCCGAGCCAGCCGTCCTGTGCCGAGCGGGCTGCGACGGCGCCGCCGCGCGTGGCGCTCGGAGCCTGGGCAGTGGGCGAAAGTCTCGTCCCACCTGCCCGTCCCAAGCGGACCCGCGCCAGGCTGCCAGGTCACCCCCGGCGCAACCTGGCGCGGGTCCGCTTCCTTGCGCTACTTGGCCCGGTAGATGATGCCCGGGCTGCACTGCACCATCTGGTAGTGGTCGGGCAGGTTGTTCAACGCCTCGGAGGCGCCGAGGAACAGGTAGCCGCCAGGCTTGAGCGTGCCATGGATGCGCAGCAGGATGTCGCGCTTCACCTCGGCGGAGAAATAGATCAGCACGTTGCGGCAGAACACCATGTCGAACTTGCCGAGGCTGGCGTAGCTGTCCAGCAGGTTCAGGGCGCGGAACTCGACGCGGCTGCGGATCGCCGGCTTGACCGCCCAGCGCCCCGGCCCCTTGGCGTCGAAATAGCGTTGCAGACGCTCCGGGGACAGGCCGCGGCCCATCGCCAGGGTGTCGTATTCACCGGCCTTGGCGGCGGTGAGCATCGACCCCGACAGGTCGGTGGCGACGATCTGCACGCCCGCCTTCAACTGCCCCAGGTTGGTCTTCTCGAACTCGTCGATGGCCATCGACAGCGAGTACGGCTCCTGGCCGGACGAACAGGCCGCCGACCAGATCCGCAGGCGCTGCCCGCCGTTGGCCTTGATCAGTTCGGGAAGAACCCGCTGCTTGAGCACCTCGAACGGGTAGGTATCGCGAAACCACAGGGTCTCGTTGGTGGTCATCGCGTCCACCACCATCTCGCGCAGGCCGCCGCGCTGGGTCTGGATGCGCTGCACCAGCTCTCCCAGGCTCTTGATGCCCTGCTGCTCCATCAGCTTGTTCAGCCGGCTCGAGACCAGGTACTGCTTGTTGCTGCCCAGCACAATGCCGCAGGTCTTCTCGAGGAAGACCCTGAACAACTCGAAATCCGCATTAGCTGCCGACACGCATAAGCCTCTTCGCCCTGGGCGACCGGAACGCAGCCGGTCGCCCGTATTCACATTGTTGTCGAGGGCCGATCGCTCAGCCCGCGTCCACCGCCTTGATCCGCTCCACCACCCGCGCCGCCAGATCGTCCGGACGGAACTTGGCGAGGAAGTCGTCCGCACCGACCTTCTTCACCATCGCCTGGTTGAAGACCCCGGACAACGAAGTATGCAAGAGAATGTGCAGTTTCTGCAGGCGGGGATCGCTACGGATTTCCGCCGTCAGGGTATAACCGTCCATTTCCGGCATTTCGATGTCGGAGATCAGCATCAGCAGCTCGTCTTCCGGACGCCGTCCCTCGGCGAGCATGTTCTGCAGGTACTCCAGGGCCTGGCGCCCGTCGTTGAGCGCGGTCATTTCCACGCCGACCGCCTCCAGGCAACGGGTCACCTGCTTGCGCGCCACCGACGAATCGTCCACCACCAGCACCCGCTTGGTCACCGCGCGGCTCTGGGTCTCGGCGTCCACCACTCCGTGGGACACTTCCTCGGACGTCGGTGCGACCTCCGCGAGCACTTTTTCCACGTCGATGATTTCCACCAACTGCTTGTCCACCCGGGTCACCGCGGTCAGGTAATGCTCGCGGCCGGCGCCCTTGGGTGGCGGATGGATCTCTTCCCAGTTCATGTTGACGATGCGCTCCACCGAGCGCACCAGGAAGCCCTGCACCTTGGTGTTGTACTCGGTGATGATCGCGAAGCTGTTGGTCAGGTCCTGCAACCCGCGGCGGCCGGTGGCCAGCGCCAGGTCGAGGATCGGAATGGTGCCTCCGCGGATGTTCGCCACCCCGCGCACCACCGGGCTGGACTTGGGCATCACCGTCAGGCGCGGGCATTGCAACACCTCTTTCACCTTGAACACGTTGATGCCGTAGAGCTGGTTACCGTCCAGACGGAACAGAAGCAGCTCCAGACGGTTCTGTCCGACCAACTGCGTGCGCTGGTTGACTGAATCCAAAACACCGGCCATTGGCGCTCCCCTCAGACGGTCGTACCGGACTCCGGCACGACCATTGCTTTACCCGTTGCATGAAACAGGCAACGACAGTTTTTCGACGAATAATGGCCCGTAGCCATACTTCTCTACGGTTTTTACCCGTTTTGCTCGGGCTCGGCTACCTGTGCGCGGCTAACAACAGCCAGGCCCAGGGTTTTACCGCTCCCGAGGTACTTATCGGCTCCACCCAGGGGTTTCTTGAATTCAAGGTAGAAGAATATCTGCAGAATAGCGGACTCGACGGGCGCTACCAGATTCAGGTCAATCGCGTCGACCCGCGCTTGCGCCTGGCCGAATGCGACAGGGACTTGACGCTCAGCCAGGAAAGTCCGGCACAACCGATCGGCAGGGTCACCGTACGCATCGGTTGCGAAGGCAGTGCGCCCTGGACCATCTTCATGCCGGCGCAGGTGAAGCTGTTCCGCCAGGTGGTGGTCGCAGTGCAGCCTCTCAAGCGCGCGCACGTGCTGGAGGATGCCGACATCGCCCTGGTCGAGCGCGACGTCGGCCTGCTGACCCAGGGCTACCTGACCGATCCGGCCCGCGTCGTCGGGCAGAAGCTGCGCCGACCGGTGGTCAACGACCAGGTGCTGGCGCCGGTCTTCCTCGAGCAGGCCGAAGCCGTGCGCAAGGGCGATCAGGTGGTGATTCTCGCGCGCACCGCCACCATCAACGTCAAGATGCCCGGCGAGGCGCTGTCCGATGGCGCCCCGGGCCAGCAGATCCGCGTGCGCAACCTGCGCTCGCAGCGGGTGATCAAGGCCCGCGTGATAGAGCCCGGCACGGTCGAGGTGAATATGTAGAGGGAAAGCCGTGGCCGGTAGCGCTGGCGCTACCCCGGCGGGTTTCTCTAAACTGGGAAACGACGCACGAAAATAAGTCCTAAAGTTTTTCAAGCCTTCGCCGAAAAGCTAGGCAAGCGTCCAATACCTTCGAGGTTTACAACCATGGTCATCGACTTCAACCGGCTGAATCCCGGCAGCACGCCAGCCACCACCGGCCGTACCGGCAGCACCGCCGCGGGGCGTCCCGACGCCACTGGCGCCGACAAGGCAGGCCCGGCCGCGACTTCCGCTCCGAAGAGCGGCGAGTCGGTGCAGATCAGCGAAACCGCCCAGAACATGCAGAAAGTCACGGACCAGCTGCAGACCCTGCCGGTGGTCGACAACGATAAGGTTGCCCGGATCAAGCAAGCGATCGCCGATGGCACTTATCAGGTCGACAGCGAGCGTGTTGCCAGCAAGCTGCTCGACTTCGAATCCCAGCGCTGACCTCGAAGGACGCGCTGGAGGACATTGGACGCCGAATGAACTCCCGAGCCCGAGATGCCTGACTCCCCTACCCTGCTCGATCTGTTCGCCGAGGATATCGGCCACGCCAGCCAACTCCTGCAGTTGGTCGACGAAGAATTCCAGGCCCTGGAACGGCGCGAGCTGCCGGTCCTGCAACAGCTTCTCGGGGCCAAGCAGCCACTGATGCAGCAACTGGAGCGAAATGGCCGGGCCCGCGCGGAAATCCTCCGCGAAGCCGGCGTTTCCCTCGACCGCGAAGGCCTTGCCCGCTACGCCCGCGAGCGCGCGGATGGCGCCGAGCTGCTGGCGCGCGGCGACGAACTGGGCGAACTGCTGGAGCGTTGCCAGCAGGCCAACCTGCGCAACGGGCGGATCATCCGCGCCAACCAGGCTTCCACCGGCAGCCTGCTGAACATCCTCCGCGGCCAGGACGCCCCTAGCCTGTACGACAGCCGCGGCGGCACCGCCTCGAGCAGCCGGCAACGCCCGCTCAGCCAGGCCTGAACCCGACCAGCACACGTATCAAGGCACAGTGCTATCATTGAGGCATTCGTGCCCCAGGAGAGCATTGAAGGTGCCCAACCCGTTCGTCGAAGAAGCGGGGCCGCAACCCCCGAAGGTGCTCAAGGCCCCCGTGGAAATCCAGGCCAACCTGCGCCTGCTGCAGGATAGCCGCGACTCCCTGCTGATCACCTTTGCCGATCGCAACCAGCGCTTCCAGAGCTTCCTGGTGGACATCGACCGCGACCGCGGGATGGTCGCGCTGGACGAACTCATCCCCAACACCGGCGAACGTTTCCTGCAGAACGGCGAGGCGTTTCGCGTCGAAGCCTTCCACGAAGGCGTGCGTATCGCCTGGGAATGCGAGCGCCCGGTGCAGTTCGGCGAACACGACGGCGTCCCCTGCTACTGGGCCGCCCTTCCCGCCGAAGTGCTCTACCACCAGCGCCGCAACGCCTACCGCGCCAGCATCAAGCAGAGCCAGCCGATCGCCGCGGAAATCGCCGGGGAGAAACTCCGCGCGCCGCTGAGCGGACAACTGCTGGATATCTCCGCCACCGGCGCCAAGCTGCGCTTCGCCGGCAATGTCGCCGAACGCCTGCATCCCGGCGAGATCTACGAAGACTTCAGCGCCCAGTTGCCACAGGGCGCGATCAGCAGCGCGATCGAACTGCGTCACGTGCGCTTCGACGAAAAGCTCGACGCGACCTTCGCCGGCGTCCGCTTCAGCGAGATGAGCGGCCTCGCCCAGCGCCAGGTGGATCGCTTCGTCTACCAGTTGCAACGCGAAGCCCGGCGCTTCGAGAAAGACGAACTGTTCTGAGTCTCACAGGACCACTCCCAGCGCCGCCAGGCGCGGCAGGTCCTCGGGACGGTCGACGTCCCAGAGCGCCGGCAGCAGGTGATGCTCCCAGCCCAGTTGCCGGAGACGCTCGCAGGTCAGCGCCAGCAGGCGGTCTCCGCCCCAGGGCATCGCTTCGAACAACAGCGGGTCGACCCGGGTCAGGCCGAGCAGCGCGTAGCCGCCCCGCTCCACCGGCCCCAGCACCGCCTGGTGGCGGCCCAGGGCGGTGCAGGCCGCTTCCAGGTAGTCGCCGTCCAGCACCGGGCAGTCGTGCCGAATCAGCAGTACCGCCTCGCTTTCCGCCAACCCTAGCGCCGCGATACGCCGCATGCGCTCGCCGGGATCGCCGGCCGGCTGGCTCATCAGGCTCCAGCCCAACGCCACCGCCAGCGCCTGCAGATCGCTGTCCAGATCGTCGTCGAACCAGAGGATGCGGGCACTGAAACCGCGATCGGGCAGGCGCAGGGCGCGTTCCAGCAATACCCGCTGCAAGCGTCCCGCGCTCTCCTCGCCGATGGCCTGGGCGATCTTCGGCCGCCGCTGCCCGGGCGGCAGGTTGCGCACCATCAGGTGAAGGGAAAGCGTCGGACTCATCGCAACCTCTCCTGCCTATCGGCTCCCGCGGCGAGCGGAATTCAGTTCTGCATCGCGCCGTCGGCCTGCGGCGCGTCGGGCTCGCCATCGACCATCTGTTCCTGCACCGCCTGTTCGTCTACCCGCGGGTCGAGCGCCGCGACCAGCGGGGAGCTGGTCATGTTGTCCGGGGTCGGCACGTGGTGCAGCGGCGCGTCGTCGACCCGGTGCAGGCCGCTGACCTTCTCCGGATGGACCCGCCAGACCAGGATCAGCGCGCAGGCGCTGACGAACGCATATAGCATGTTAGCGCCAAACAGCCGCATCAGCGCGCCGGCCGCCAGCGGCCCGATGCAGGCGCCGACGCCGAAGGTCACCAGCAGCATGGCGGTCAGCGAAACCCGTCGCTCGGTCTCCACATGGTCGTTGGAAAAGGCCACTGCCAGCGGATAGAGGGTGAACTGCAACATGCTCGCGGCGATTCCCAGGGCCAGCAGCAACGCCAGCGGCATCTGTTGCAACAATGCCAGCGGCAAGGCGAACAGGCACAGCAGGATGGCGCAGGCGCGGATCAGCCAGGCGCGGTCGCGACGGTCGGACAGCCAGCCGAGCGGCCACTGCACCAGCAGCCCGGCGAAGATGCAGGCGCCCATGTACAGGCCGACCTGCTCGTTGGGCAACCCCAACTGGTTGGCGTACAGCGGCGCCAGGCCATAGAAGGAGCCGACCACCAGCCCCGAGACCAATACGGTGGTCAGCGACTGCGGCACCCGGCGGATGAAGAAACGTGGTTCGAGCGGCGCCGGGCGCAGCGCCGCGGGGTGGATCTTGTGGGTCAGGGCCAGCGGCACCAGGCACAGGGCGAAACAGAAGGCCACCAGCATCAGCAATTCCGGCCCCAGTTGCGGATGCGCCACCAGGATCATCTGGCCGAGCACCAGGCCCAGGTAGGAAGCCGCCATGTAGCCGCCGAACACCGCGCCGCGCTGGCTGGCATCGGCCTGCTCGTTGAGCCAGCTCTCGATCACCATGTACTGGCACATCAGGCCCAGGCCCATCACCATGCGCAAGGCGATCCACGCCGGCAGCCAGGGCAGCAGGCCATGGCCGAGGACCGCGGCGGTGACCACCCCGGCGCAGGCGACGTAGGCGCGGATGTGGCCGACCCGGGCGATCAGCCGGTGACCGACCTTGCCGCCCAGCACCAGGCCGAAGTAGTTGGCTGCCATCAGCGCGCCGACCCACAGGCCGTCGACCTTGTCCGCCGCCAGGCGCAGCGCCAGGTAGGTGCTGAGCAGGCCGGAGCCGGTGAGCATCAGCAGGGTAGCGAAATAGAGAGCGCGAAAAGAGAAGAAAATCCGCCGCATCGGACCTCCGGTCCCGTACAAGGGAGCCGGCGCCGCTCGCGGACTGCCCGGCTCGCACAGCGTTGGAGTCCCGGGGAGGCCCCGGGACAGGACGCGGGATGCCGAAGCCGGCACCCGACACCACGACCCTGCCGCCGCGAGGCGGCAGGGGGTGACACAGGGCTAGGAAAGTACCACGGTGGATCAGGCCTGGGCTGCCAGGACACGACGCTCCCAGGGGCTGATCTCGTCGAAGAAGCTGGTCAGTTCCATGCTCTTGGTCGCCACGTAGCCTTCGACGAACTCGCTGCCGAACAGTTCGCGCGCCAGCGCGCTGCCTTTCAGACGCCGCAGGGCATCGTACATGGTGCAGGGCAGGGTCAGTTCCTCCGGTACCTCGAACTCGCCCTGGATCGCCGGGCTCGGCTCCAGTTCGTGCTCCAGGCCGTAGAGACCGGCGGCCAGGCTGGCGGCGATGGCCAGGTAAGGGTTGGCGTCGGCGCCTGGCAGGCGATTCTCGACGCGCCGCGCGGAGGCTCCGCTGGCCGGGATGCGCAGGCCGGCGGCGCGGTTGTCGTGGGACCAGCAGGCGTTGTTCGGCGATGCGTAGGGATGGCAGAGGCGCTGGAAGGAGTTCACGTGCGGCGCGAAGAAGGGCGTGAAGTCCGCCAGGCAGGCCTGCTGGCCGCCGATGAAGTGGCGGAACGCGGCGGAAGGCTCGCCATCGGCTTCGCTGAAGATGTTTCGCCCGCCGTCCAGTTCGACGATGCTCTGGTGGATGTGCATCGAGCTGCCCGGCGTCTTCGCCAGCGGCTTGGCCATGCACACCACGATCAGGCCGTGCTTGAGCGCGACCTCCTTGAGCAGGTGCTTGAACAGGAAGGTCTGGTCGGCCAGCAGGACCGGGTCGCCATGCAGGAAGTTGATCTCGAACTGGCTGGTGCCCATCTCGTGCATGAAGGTGTCGCGCACCAGGCCCAGCGCATCCATGCAGCGGTAGACGTCCTCGAAGAACGGCCGCAGGCCGTTGTTGGAAGACACGCTGAAGGCCGAATAGCCCAGCTCGCGCCGGCCATCCGGCCCCAGCGGGGCCTGGAACGGCTCGTTGGGATCGGTGTTCGGGGCGAAGACGAAGAATTCCAGTTCGGTGGCCACCACCGGTTGCCAGCCGTGGGCGGCGTAGCGCGCCACCACCTGCTTGAGCAGGCCGCGGGTGGACAGCCCGGACGGCGAGCCATCCAGTTCCTGCGCATCGCAGATGGCGAAGGCGCGCGGAGTGTTGCTCCAGGGCAGGCGATGGACCTGGGTCGGCTCGGCGACCAGCGCCAGGTCGCCATCGTCGCTGCCATAGAAGCGCGCCGGCGGGTAGCCGCCCATGATGCATTGCAGCAGCACGCCACGGGCGAGCTGCAGGCGCCGGCCGCTGAGGAAGCCCTCGCCGGTCATAACCTTGCCGCGCGGCACCCCGTTGAGGTCGGGGGTGACGCATTCGATTTCTTCAACTCCAGCCAGCCGTTCGGCGAGTGAGCCTTGGCCTTCGATAGTCATGACTTCTTATCCTTGTTGGTATCGCGGATGCCGCACCGGGCGGCGGCCGCGTACAAAATACGCATCGCTTGTTCAAGATATCAAGCATGCGGCACATTCTCGCGTGTGCAAAGCCTTTCGCCGCAGAGGCGTTCTGCCTTGCCTGCCGGGTACGAGGAAAAACGCCGGCCAGGCGTATATCCTCTGTGCCTTCGCCGCCCTACCCGCCACAGGAGTACTGCCGTTGATTCTCGGAACACCCAAGGCCGACTGGCTCGCCGAATTCCCGCGCCTGGCCGACCTGATCGCCCTGCGCCCGAGCGAGTGGTTCAACCCGGCCATCGCGCCGAGCGCCGAAGCCCTGGCCGACGTCGGCCTCGGCGCCGCCGACGTGGCCGACGCCAGCGCCCGCCTGCAGCGCTTCGCCCCGCTGATCGCCCGGCTGTTTCCGGAAACCGCCGCCAGCGGCGGCATCATCGAGTCCGACCTGGTCGAGGTCGCCGCCTTCCACGATGCCCTGCGCCAGCATTACGCCGCCGAACTGCCCGGCCGGCTCTGGCTGAAACGCGATAGCCACCTGCCGATCTCCGGCTCGATCAAGGCCCGCGGCGGCATCTATGAAGTGCTCGCCCATGCCGAGCGCCTGGCCCTGGAGCACGGCCTGATCGGCCTCGACGACGACTACTCGCGGCTGGCCGAGGCGGATTGCCGGGCATTCTTCGCCCGCCACCGGATAGCCGTGGGCTCCACCGGCAACCTGGGCCTTTCCATCGGCATCATCGGCGCCGCGCTGGGCTTCCAGGCCAGCGTGCACATGTCCGCCGACGCCCGCCAGTGGAAGAAGGACAAGCTGCGCGCCCACGGCGTGACGGTGGTGGAGTACGCCTCCGACTACAGTGTCGCGGTGGAACAGGGCCGCCGCGAAGCGGCCGGCGATCCCTACACCCATTTCGTCGACGACGAAAACTCCCGCGACCTGTTCCTCGGCTACGCCGTCGCCGCCGAGCGACTGCGCGGCCAGCTGGACGCCGCCGGCATCCGCGTCGACAGCGAGCACCCGCTGTTCGTCCACCTGCCCTGCGGGGTCGGCGGCGGTCCCGGCGGCGTGGCCTTCGGCCTCAAGCTGGCGTTCGGCGACGCGGTGCACTGCCTGTTCGCCGAGCCGACCCACTCGCCCTGCATGTTCCTCGGCGTCTATACCGGCCGCCACGAGCAGGTTTCGGTGCAGGACTTCGGCATCGACAACCGCACCGCCGCCGATGGCCTGGCGGTGGGGCGTCCGTCGGGCTTCGTCGGCCGCGCCATGCAGCGCCTGCTCGACGGCTACTACACGGTGGACGACGACGAACTGTTCCGCCTGCTCGCCTTGCTCGAGCGCAGCCAGGGCATCCGCCTGGAACCCTCGGCCCTGGCCGGCGCGCCGGGCATCGCCCGGGTCACCCGTGAGCCGCAGGGCTATCGCGAACGCATGGGGCTGACCTCGGCGCGCCTGGCCAATGCCACCCACCTGGTCTGGGCCACCGGCGGCGGCATGGTGCCCGAGACGGAAATGCGCGCCTACCTGAAGCGAGGCCGCTCGCTGCTGGACTGACACCGACACGCGCGGGGCGCCACGACCGTCCCGCCACCTCCCGACGAGGACCTTGCATGCGCACACCCGCCTGGCTCGGCAGCGGCATGCCGCTGCTCTTCGTGCTGCTCTGGAGCACTGGATTCCTCGGCGCCAAGTTCGGCCTGCCGTACGCCGAGCCCTTCACCTTCCTGGCCATCCGCCTGCTCCTCGCGGCCGCCCTGCTGGCCGCCTTCGCCCTGCTCAGCGGTGCGCCCTGGCCGGGCTCGGCACGGCTGGCCGGGCATGTCGCGGTCGCCGGCCTGCTGGTCCATGGCCTGTACCTGGGCGGGGTGTTCCTCGCCATCGAGCACGGCATGTCGGCCGGCCTGACCTCCCTGTTGGTCGGCCTGCAACCGCTGGCTACCGCGGCCCTGGCCGGCATCTGGCTCGGCGAGCAGGTCAGCCGCCGGCAATGGCTGGGACTGGCGCTCGGCCTGGCTGGCGTAGCCCTGGTGGTACTCGGCCGCATCCACGGTGGCGCCGACGGCCTGGCCTGGGCCGCGGTGCTGGTGGCACTGGCGGCGATCACCTGCGGCACGCTGTACCAGAAGCGCTTCTGCGGCGGCATGGACCTGCGCACCGGCGGCGTCGTCCAGTACCTGGCCAGCGGCGCCCTGCTCGGCCTCGCCGCGCTGCTTTTCGAAAGCCGCGAGGTGCAGTGGAGCACGCCGTTCGTGCTGACCCTCGGCTGGCTGGTGCTGGGACTCTCGTTCGGCGCCGTCGGCCTGCTCTACACGCTGATCCGGCATGGCGCCGCGTCGAAGGTGGCGAGCCTGTTCTACCTGGTGCCGCCAGTGACCGCGCTGGCCTCCTGGCTGCTGTTCGACGAGCCCCTGGCGCCGGCGGCGATCGGCGGCATGCTGCTGGTGATGCTCGGCGTCGCGCTGGTCAACTGGCCGGGCCGGCGCGCCTGAGGCCTCAGTGGCTGTAGTGCCGGGTGGCGGCGAAGCGGTTGAGAAACAGGTGGATCACCAGCACCGTCATCAGCGTGATCAGCACCGCGAAGCACACCGAGGTAAATCGGTAGAGCACGCTGTACATCATGTCGTGGGTCGGCGTCAGGTACTGGCCGAGGACGATCGCCAGGGTGGTCAGCGCGCCGAAACCGATCCCCGGTACGCCGTTCTCCAGCATGTGGATGCGCGCGCAGAACATCGCCGAGATCCACAGCAACAGGGCGACGAAGGGCAGGATGTCGTAGTGATCGTAGAGCAGCACCTGCAAGCCCACCGCCAGCGCACAGCCGAGCAGCGTACCGAGGGCGCGGATGCGCCCGGCGAAGTGCACGCCCTTCCAGTGCATGGGAAACAACACCAGGATCGAGGCGATCTGCGCCGACAGCGAGTCCTTCAGGTCGAAGGTCTGGAAGACCACGAAGGACAGGGTCGCCACCGTGGCCCCGAGCAGCGTCTCGTGGCGCCGGCTGGGGGCGTCCTTGGCCGGCGCCTGGCGCGGCGGCCGCGGTTCGACGTCGGGGAACAGGTAGAACATCAGCACGGCGATGGCCACCGTCAGCCAGGTGGCGACCATGTTGCTGGCGAGCATGTCGAACAGATCGACGTCCGGATAGCTGGCAAAGTGCAGCAGCATCGAGAGGAACACCGAACTCAGTGCGCCGAAGAAGAACAGCGGGCCGCGCGCCATCAGGGCGAAGCGGTAGACGAAGAGGCCGAAGACGATAGGCGTCATCAGCAGCGGCCGGTCGCCGAACAACCCGTACAGCACCAGTACCTCGACGCTGATCACCACCGAGTTGGCGAGGAACTGGCGGACGATGTGCAGGTTGATCACCGGCGTCAGGCCGAGCAGCAGCATCGGGTAGACGCCGAAGAACGAGCCGTAGTCCCAGTTCATCAGCTTGCAGACGAAGAACCCCAGGGTGCCGCCGCCGGCGATGCGCAGGCACTGACGCAGGTCGTTGGCGGACATCGCGAGCTTGGCCGGCATGGCGTCAGTAGACGTAGTGCAGCAGGCTGATGGCGACGATCTGCGCGCGACCGAGCAGGTGGCTCAGGCCGTCGCCGGGATACAGCTGCACGGTGGCCTTGGCACCGGTGGGCAGGAAGCCTTCGGGAAGTTCGTCGAGCACCACGTGCAGGCGCTGGCGCTGAGCGTCGCGGACCCAGCGGTCGGAGGTGACCGGCGCGGCGAGGTCGCCGTTGGCGTCCAGCTGGCCCTCCTTGACCCCGGCGTCGATGGCCGCCACCCGCGCGCCGAACACTTCGCCGGGACGCGCATCGAACACCACCGCCGCACGGTCGCCAGGGCGCACGTAGCGCAGCGATTTCTCGCGGAAGTCGGCGACGATGTCGATGCGGTCGTCCACCAGCGCCGCCACCGGCGTACCGGCCGGAACGTAGGTGCCCGGGGTCAGTTGCAGGTTGCTCAGGGTCCCGGCGCGGTCGGCCCGGACGCTGCTGTATTGCAGTTGCAGACGGGCCTGGGCCAGGGCGTTACGCGCCTGGCGCAGGCGCAGGTTGTCCTCGCCGGCCGTGCCGCGTCGCGCGGTCAGCTCGCCGATCCGCGCCTGGGCCGCGGCGACCCGGGCACGGGCGGCCTGGGCCTGGGCGCTGACCTGCTCGTGCATCTGCTGCGACACATGGTGGCGCTGCACCAGTTGGGCGGTGCGGCGCGCCTCGCTGTCCAGCTCGCCGGCGCTGCTGCGCGCGGCCAGGAGGTCGGCCTTGGCCGAGGCGATGGCGGCATCCAGCTCGCGGTTGGTGCGCTCGGCTTCCTCCAGTGCCAGTTCGGCCTGGCGCACGGCCAGTTGGAACGGCTCTGGATCGAGGCGGAACAACACTTCGCCGGGCTGCACGTGGCCGTTGTTGGACACCAGCACCTCGGCGACCTGACCGCTGACACGCGGCGCGACGCGCACCACCGGCCGGGTCAACTGGGCCTGCGGGGTGAGCGGCATCCACAGGTCGGCGACCAGGAAGTAGACGAACAGCAACACGAATACCGCGATAGCGACTTGAACCCAACGGGCAAATCGTTGATCGGGAGTCATAGGGTACGAGCCTCGAATCCAGCGGGAATGCAGTCGCCGCAGCGGGGCCTGAATGCGGGGGTTGGCGCGGCCGGGATGGAACCGGCGACCCGGACGACGGCCAGTGGGTAGCCGTCGCCGCTGCGGCGACCAGGTGACGCAGTATATTTCGAGACAATCGCCCCTGGCCTGCCGGCATCGGCAATAGATCATTACAGACAGCGTAACAATCGAACGAGTGGGCCGGCAGGCGGCTGCCATAGACCGGCACCGGGCCATGCATCGCCAGTGCCAGGACACCCCTGTAGCCCTCCTGCGAACTCTAGCAGTGGTCGCGCCCGGTCGACGGCGTAGATTGGCTGAACGATGCGTCCTTCCTGCCTGCGCATCGCCTGCCGCCAAGGACTGCGGATCTCTCCCGACACGCCATACCGCGCGCCAGACGGCTGCCTGAAAAGGCAGGCCAGGTATTCAGTGGAGATACATCATGGCAACACAAGGAGTGTTCACCCTTCCCGCCAACACCCAGTTCGGCGTCACCGCCTTCGCCAACTCGGCCGGAACCCAGACGGTGAACGTGCAGGTCAACAACGAAACCGTCGCGACCTTCACCGGGCAAAGCACCAACAACGCCATCATCGGCAGCAAGGTGCTCAACTCGGGCGGCGGCGGCAAGGTGCAGATCCTGGTCAGCGTCAATGGCCGCTCTTCGGATCTGGTTTCGGCGCAGGTGATCCTGGCCAATGAGCTGAACTTCGCCCTGGTCGGCTCTGAAGACAGCACCGACAACGACTACAACGACGCCGTCGTGGTGATCAACTGGCCGCTCGGCTAGCGTCGGAAAAGGCGGCGGGGACGCTTAGCCAGTTCCCCGCCGACCGTCATCGACGAGAACCGAGAGTCTTCTCGTACGACATGCGCATGTCGGCCGCCCAACCGTCCAGCACCGCCTTGACATCGTCTCCCGTGATCGGCTGATCGGAATCGTCCAGCGCCTTGCCGGTGCCCTGGCGCACCATCTTCGCCAATACCTTGTTGTCCCCACCGTCGAGCAGCATGGCCTCGGTGGCGATCTGGGTATCCTGGTCGCGAATCCCGACCGCCGTGCTCATCCCAGCAGCGATCAGCGCGATGGGGATGACCTCGTATGGCCGTAGACCCTGGGTATGGCTGGAAACTGCGGTGATCGCCGGTTTCAGCACCAGGATACCCGGGCCGGGGGCGCTGGCCAGCGGCAGGCTCTTGCCCAGCTCACGGCGCAATGCCTGATCGTAGTAGGTCGTGATGTCCGCAAGCGTCTTCGCGGAAACCTTGTCGTTCGGTTTCGGGACCGGATAGAACCTGCTGGGCTCGATGTAGATCCGCTGGTAGCGCCGCACGTCCGCCTGCGGGTCTACCCAGCGCAGGAGCGGCGCTCCGGAAGGCGCGGTGGCAGGCGCCAGCGTCGAATAGTCACCGATGAAGCCCGAGTAGTTTTCCGGCTTGACCTGACCATTGGAACAACCCACCAGCGCCGCCAGCAGCGCGCAGGAAACGGCAACTCGAAGTCGTTTCATTAAGAGCCTCGAACAGGGAAAGGAATGTCGCCGAACAATGGAAAACGCTCAGTCGAGAGCGAGTCGCTCAGAATATAGGCAGAAGTTGCAAAAACGGAAATCGCTTGCCGACGCTATATTCGGAATTGCTCCGCAACTCTCGAAGAGCGAATACCTTTTCATTTCAGAACTGTTATGAGTGCGCAGGAAAACCCAGCTCCGGAATATTGAGAAGCCCTAACCGCGGGAGCCGCAGTTCATCTGCGCCTCTTCGCACAGCGACGGCCCGCAAGCGCGCCGCCCCCGCGTCTGTCCAGGGCAAGCCTGCGCTTTCCCGCCCGAACGCTACCGAACTTCCGGGCATATTAAAGTCGCACTGGACAGCGGCTTCGAATTCTACCCGAGCGCCTGCGGAAAACGATCCACTCCCAAACAGAATCGAAGAACTTGGAGAGAATCGCCGCAACCCAAGGAAGATGCTTCGACGAACGTTCCGACATCGGCATGCCCCGGCCTGTTGCCAGAAAACAGGCCGGTATCGCTCAGGCGGACGGCTCGTCTCCCAGCAACTCCCGGGCGATCTTCAGGATCGGCTCGCGTCGCTTCATCGCCTCCCGTGACAGGTACTGGTGCGCCTCGCGCTCGTCCCAGCCATGGCGCTGCATCAGCAACGCCTTGGCCTGGTTGATCCGGGCCTGGCCGGCAATGCGGTCCTGGAGCTGCTCGGTCTTCTGCTTCAGCTTCGCCATTTCCTCGCTGATGCGCCGCGCCGATACCAGCACAGGCAGCACCCGGTGGGCGTCGAGCGGCTGGGTGATCACGCCGTGGCACTCCAGTTCGATGATCTGCGAGAGCACCGCGGGGCTTTCGTACTCCACCAGCGCCACCAGGGTAGTGCGCGGAGTCCCGGCGGCGAGCAGCGCAGCGATCTCGTCGTGGTGGCGATTCTGGAAAATGCTGGTGAAGACCACGTCCACCGGCACGTCGAAAGCTTCCGGCGGCGGCCAGCACTGGCGCACCGAACAACCGATGCGGATCAGTTGCAAGACCAGGGCGTCGCTGACCTCTCCCGGCGGGTTGAGTACCAGCACCTGCAACTCGCGCAGGCTGCCAAGCAGCGAGTTGGCGCTCATGGGAGCGCTCCCCCGCCCATGCTGGCGGACCAGTCGTCGAGGTTATGCACGACGACATAAGGATCGGGGCGAATCGGTTCGGGCGACTGCCAGCGGACCTGGAACACGCCGCGCGCATCGATTTCCGCGATGCGCGAAGACAGGCGGCTGTGGTTGTTCTGGCGCTCCACCCGGACCGGCCCCTGCGGCGCGTCGATGCAAATGTCGTACAGGTGCCGCTGCACGTCTTCCACTCGCCAACTGCCTGCGGCCTGCGCGGCGCGGCCAAGCAGCAAGGTCTGCCAGTAGGCCGCCTCGGCCCAGGCGGTGATGGTCGCGTTTTCCGGGAAGAAGCCATGGCAGGCCTGGACGAAGGCGCGGCTGGCGGCCGTGTCGATGCTGGAGAAGTACGGCGCGACCACCACCTGCCCCTCCGCCACGTCGCTCTCCATCTTCGCCACCTCCGCCTCGCTGGTGGTCAGGCTGGCGATCGGCGGCCGCCTGCCATCGCCGTAGCGACGGGCGATGGCGCGATACAGCTCGGCGGTGCCGGTGCCCACCACGGTGGAGAAGACCACGTCGGCGCGCGCCTGGTAGATGCGCTCGACGGCGCGCTGCACGTCGTCGTCGGAGGGATACAGCGGAATGTAGATTTCCTCGAGCACCGTGCCGCCGTGCTGGCGGTACAGGTGGCGCATCACATGGTTGCTTTCCCGCGGATAGATGTAGTCCGAGCCGATGAACACCACCCGCTCGCCGTAGTGGCGAATCAGGTACGCCGCCAGCGGCGCACTGTTCTGGTTCGGCGCCGGACCGCCGTAGACGATGTTCGGCGAATACTCGAAGCCCTCGTAGGGAGTCGGGTAGCAGAGCAGCGCGTCGGCGCGCTCGACCACCGGCATCACCGCCTTGCGCGTGTGCGACATGTAGCAGCCCACGAGGAACCGTACCCCCCGGTTGCGAATGAAGTCCTCGGCGCACAGCCGATAGCGGTCCGGATCGCCGCCGGGGTCCTGGGACAGCGTTTCGATCGGGCGACCGCCGACGCCGCCCTCGCGATTCAGTTGCTCGACCGCGAGCAATGCGCCATAGCGCTGCGAGCGCTCGATATCGGCGGTGACACCGGTTTCGGAGAACAGCAGGCCGATCAGCGGCCGCTCCTGGTGCGATCCCATCCGTTTCCTCTCCTGTGACTGTCGCTCAGCGCCGCACGAAGCGAACCCGCTCGTGCTCCAGGCTCGCCAGGTAGGTCGTGCAGTTCCCGTCGCCCGGCTGGTGGTGGTCGAGCAGATGCTCGGCCAGCGGTACCTCGAGATGATGACGGACACTGCGGCGCAACGCACGGGCGCCGAACTGCCGGTCGAAGCCGGCGCGGGCGATCTTCGCCAGCACCTCCGGGGTCGCCTCCAGGCGGCAGCGATGCTTCTCCAGGCGCCGGTTGAGCCGCTGCACCTCCAACTCGACCAGGCGCGCGACGACGTTGCGTTCGATCCAGTTGAAGGTGACCACGCTATCGAGACGATTGACGAACTCCGGCGAGAAGGTCTTCAGCAGCCGGGCCCGGACCATCCCGTCGATGTCCCGCCGCCGGCGTTCGCCGCCGACCGGCAGCAGGCGCCAGGGCAGGCGTTGGCGACGCTCGTCGTAGCGCTGGATCTCATGGGCGCAGAGATTGCTGGTCATGAACACCAGGGTGTTGCGGAAATGGTAGGTGCGTTCGCCGGAAGCGACCCGCAGCAGGCCGTTGTCGAGCACGTTGAGCAGCGCATGGACCACTTCCGGGCTGGCCTTCTCCAGTTCGTCGAAGAGAACGATGCCGGGGCGCCCGGGACTGCCGTCCAGCTTGTCCTGCTCCAACAGCGTGGTGCCCTCCTTCGCCCCGACGTAGCCCGGCGGCGCACCGGTGAGGGCGGCGGCATAGTGCTCCTGGGACAGGGTATTCATGTCCACCCGGCAGAACCCCTCGGCGTCGCCGTGCAGGGCCCTGGCCAGGGCGCGCACGATCTCGGTCTTGCCGACCCCAGTGGGGCCGAGGAACAGCGCGCTGAACAGCGGACGGCGCGGGTCGGCGATGTCCGCGCGAACCACCTTGAGCATGTCCTCGACGGCCTGTAGCGCCGGTTCCTGGCCGAGCACCTCGGCGCGCAGGCAGTCCATCACCGCCGCCGGGTCGAAACGGAAGCGGCTGTGCAGGGCGCTGCGGTGGCTCAGGTGGGCCTGGAGCAGACTCGCCTCGGCGAGATTCTCCCGCGCCAGGGCCTGTTCCTCGTCCTGCTGCCGGCGGGACTGGTCGAGCATGTCGCTCAGAAAAGGCATGGATGAAACTCCTTCTGCCACAGGGGGGAAATGGCGGAGACGGCGTGCCGCGCGACGGCACGCCGGGCTGGCGGCGTCTGCCGTCAGGCCTCCTTCTCCAGTCCCTCGTAGGGCAGCCGGCCGACCGGGCATTGCGCCACGCCGGTAGTCGAGCGGGTCAGACGCTCGACATTCTCGCGCGCCTTCTCGGCGTCGGTGACCCAGGTGCGGTAGAACTCGAACGGACATTCCGCCAGGCCCCGGTCGCCATCGCCGGATGCCTGCAAGCCGCTGTAGCCGCGGTGGAGGATCTTGAACAGGTGGTTCTGCGACTGATCGTTGGCGCGCGCATCGCGGATCTGCGAGAGCGACAGCTGGGCGTACTGGATACCCATTTCCTCCTCGCCGCACTCACCCAGGGTACGACCGTCGAAGCCGATGATCGCCGAGTGGCCGAAGTAGGAATACACGCCGTCGAAGCCGGCGGCGTTGGCCACCGCCACATAGCAGTTGTTGGCCCAGGCCATGGCCTTGGCCATCATCACCTGCTGGTCCTTGGCCGGGTACATGTAGCCCTGGCAGCGCACGATCAGCTCGGCGCCCTTCATCGCGCAGTCGCGCCAGATTTCCGGGTAGTTGCCGTCGTCGCAGATGATCAGGCTGATCTTCATGCCCTTCGGCCCTTCGCTGACGTAGGTCTGGCCACCGGGATACCAGCCCTCGATGGGGCACCAGGGAATGATCTTGCGGTACTTCTGGACGATCTCGCCGTTGTTGTCGATCAGCACCAGGGTGTTGTACGGCGCCTTGCGCGGATGCTCCTCGTGCCGTTCGCCGGTGAGGGAGAATACGCCCCAGACGTTGGCCTTGCGGCAGGCGCGGGAGAATATCTCGGTTTCCTCGCCGGGGATCGCCACCGCGGTTTCCATCATCTCCGCCGGATCGTACATGATGCCCTGCAGGCTGTACTCGGGGAACACCACCAGGTCCATGCCGGGTAGGCCCTGCTTCATGCCGACGATCATGTCGGCGATCTTCCGGGCGTTGTCCAGGACCTCCGCCGCGGTGTGCAGGCGCGGCATCTTGTAGTTGACCACCGCTACTCCGACGGTGTCGTTGCTGCTGGAAATATCGCCGTGACGCATGGATATCACCTCTTGTTGTTATTTTTTCGGGACGAAAAAAGGCCCTCCCGGGTAACCCCGGGAGAGCCCATTTGCTCTGTACGTATGCGTTAGGTTCGGTCCCGCGACATCGACGCTGATGCGCATGACCTGATGGCGCCACTTATAAGCCCCGTTGAAAAGACCTGTCAAGGCTCGGGTAAGACCATGTAATCGGCGCGCTCGCGAAAGCGCACGGCGCGCGCCTGAGATAGCATGCAGCCATCATTCGCACGGAAGCTTCGCCAATGAAATTCGGACTCTTCGCCTCGATCGCCCTCTTCCTCCTGTCGGTCTGCGCACTTCCGGCGCTGGCTGCCAATAGCCCCTGCTCGGGAAAGAAAGGCGGTATCGCCGGTTGCGACGGCGATATCTTCCTCTGCAACGACGGCTCCATCAGCGCCTCGAAGCGCAGTTGCGCGGCCTACTTCGGCAACGCCGGCGGACGTACCGGACAACCCGCCGTACAGCGTCTGCAAGGCACGACGCAGGGCTGTGCCTGTGGCAGCGGCTCGTTCTGCACGGGCCCGCGCGGAGGGGTGTACTGCCTGACGCCGGGCGGCAAGAAAAGCTATCGGAGAAAGTGACGGCAAGCGGACTGTCGAAGCGGCGAGGGAAGCTGGAGCAGAGCATGAAATGGCGTCCCAAAAGGCGCACCTTGGGACGCATAGGCGTACTGACGCTCAATCAGGTACAAAAGAAGACGCTCGGGGCCTGCAAGCATGTGGAGCCCCTAATAGTGACTCAGGGGCAAAGGACCATAAAGGAGCATAAAGGGGACAGATTTATTTTCTCTACTCTAATTTTTCTAGCATGGAGACTCCAGCGCAGATGCCGTAAAGGAACTTCGCGATGCCTAGGTAAGGGCGCATGGTTTAGCGAGTTATTTGCTTTGAGTAGTTCAGCGTGGGCACAGTCGCTGAAATTAGAGTAGTAAAAATAAATCCGACCCCTTTTTCTCAAGGCAATCGGCTAAATCGGGGAGGAAAAAGCCCAGCGCAGGGCTGGGCTTATACCTTCTGGAAAGTCAGGTGACCTAAATAAATTTGCCCTTCCCCCTTTATATTTCCAGCAAGACTAGCTGATCTCTTTTCTGGAAATAAATCTAACTGGATCTTCAGTCTCAGATTGCGGCCAGAATACTAATCCAAATGGTTCCGCCTCAATTGAAATACCAGCCTCATCAGCCCCCAGCTTAGTGCATCTTCAGGGGTTTCTATAATCGCATATACCACGCCCAGCGTTTTGCCGGACTCAATCAACACTAAGTCCCCTAGCTCGACTGTTTCTCCGGTTAAATACTTCATGCGTCACCTTAGTCTGAAAATGGCTCTATAGGTATCATGTCGGGGGTCAGCTCGTGTGGCTTCAATACATAATTTTGCTTTACCCACTGACACTTACACGGCCTTGGAGTGCCCCTCGGCGCTTGTTTGGCGACAAAGATATTGTGGTGAGAGCCGTATACACCATGTTGCATCTCGTCATCAGGTATTACATCTAGCGGTCTGTAGGCACGTGTACCAACAGCAACGACCCTTCCCGTTACTGAGCATAAAGGGGACCATAAAGGGGACAGATTTATTTTCTCTACTCTAATCTTCCTAGCATAGAGGCTCCAGAGCAGATACCGTAAAGGAACTTCGCGATGCATAGGCAAGGGCGCATGGTTTAGCGAGTTATTTGCTTTGAGTAGTTCAGCGTGGGCGCAGTCGCTGGAATTAGAGTAGTAAAAATAAATCTGTCTCCTTTTCTCGTAAAAATAAATCTGTCTCCTTTTCTCTGGCGGTGCGATTATTCGCCCTACTTCGTAGCGGGGCGTGAGAAACCGAAGGAACTGAAGAAGGACGGCTTCTGGTTTATATGGGAAATAAATATTTCCATTTTTCCGTACCTTTCCCTTTCTCTATTGTTTTATTTACTGATTGCTAGGGTTTGGTTGATTAAGTTTTTTATTGAACTGCACGTGTAGATCGAGAAGATATTCGTCCTTGGGATAGTCTTTCAGGTCGCTCTCGAATTTCTCTAACCAGTACAGGGCAAAGGATTTTTTTTCTGGCAATTCTAGATAGACTTCTATGATGGAACTGCTGATAAATGCCTTGTTTTTTTTGTCCTGAATTTCGTCAGCCGTTATATATGCCTCTTTGAGTAAAGATAGCCGCTCGTCAGTAGAGTCGATATAGTCCGCTTTTGTGCTTAGTATGGTTGGAAGGCGGCCATATTTTTTCTCCAATCTATCTAGCTGGAAAAGTATCTTTTTTTGAGCAAAGCGAGCATCTATCTCCCTGCCTGTCAACTCGGCAATCTCCTCTGCAGAAATGATAATGCTTTCCCAGTCGCTATCTGTTATTCCGTCACTGGTGGTCATATGGCGATCCTTATAGCTGGCCAAGATCTATAATTTCTGGTCGGTCCGGGGAACTTAAACTGGACATAGGGGGTAAGGGAGGCGAAGTTTCTCCTTCTTTGCACCAAACTATAGCGGGAGGTGGAGTAAATATTTTGCAGGCCGGTTCCTCAGGATGGGATTCACATAGATTTTCCAGGATGTCCTCTATAACACCATGCGGGGTTAGGCTTTTAGTACGTTTAATTACTTTCAGTAGTCCCTTGAGTGCTTTTGCATGTGCGTTTTTCCCATTGGTTTCGGCCTCTCTGATTGCTTCTTGTATCTTGGCAGGGTCAGAGTTCTTGTTAAAGTCGCCCACTGTCATTGGGCTTGATTTGTTTGCATGCTTTCCATTGGTTTTTGAATGCCCCCATTCATCTACATAGGCAAGGGGGTTTCCTTCGACATATACATATGTATTAAGTCCTCCTGCCAACCCAATCGGATCACTCTCCACATACCGCCCAGTCTCCGGATCATAGTCGCGGAAGTAGTTGTAGTGCAGCCCGCTTTCCGCATCGTAGTACTGCCCGGGGAAGCGCAGGTTGACCTGGGTGCTGCCCTGGCTCAGCGCTTCGCCGCGGCCGAA
>OIFK01000060.1_pt1 | contig 95386 bp, 96 predicted proteins | sample 1582071 | NCBI WGS metagenome assembly OIFK01 (sample SAMN07501052, study PRJEB24779) | human gut metagenome | isolation source: stool | host: human infant | place: USA: Pittsburgh, PA | reverse complement strand
AGAAGAGAATTCAAATTCATGAATTCTCTTCTTTCTTTTTATCCGATTGTATCAAATTTATTTTGATACAGCCCCTTAATTTAAGAATACTACTATTATATACAATATTTTGGGCTTTTAGTGTATATTGGTGATATGGAAGTAATAGGAATTTAGAAGTGAATAATTTCAAGGGGGAAAGTTATGAGTGGGAAGTTCAACAGTAACTGTATTTTTTCAACTTTATGCTTATTTTTGGGGGTAATACTAATATTTAATTTTATAGGTTGTGCAGATAATAATGAACCAGCTGTTAAGGAAACACCTAAGTTAGATAATTATATTTTACCTAAACCTTTAAGCTATAAAAAAGGAGAAGGGGAATTTTCATTATCAAAAGATACAATTATATATGTAAAAGGAAATAATAAAGAAGAAACAGAAGAGATATATAAAATAGGGAAATATTTTAAAGATAAGATTAAAACATCTACAGACTTTGAACTAATTATTGATAAGTCATTAGGTGAAATGAATAATAGTATAACATTAACTACTGTAAATGGGGAAAAAAACTTAGGGGATGAAGGTTATAAGTTATCTGTAACAGAGAAAGGGATTGAAATTGTTGCATATACTCCTGAAGGAATATTTAGAGGCATACAAAGTTTAAGACAGCTATTGCCAGTAGAGATAGAGTCAAGAGATGTTGTAGAAAATCATCATTGGAACATTCCTTTTGTAGAAATAGAGGACAAGCCAGAATATGAGTACAGAGGGATAATGATAGATGTAGCAAGGCACTTTTTTCCTGTTGAAGATATAAAGAGGCAGATAGATTTAGTGGCTCAATACAAAATTAATAAGCTCCATTTACACTTAAGTGATGATCAAGGGTGGAGGTTAGAAATTAAAAAGTGGCCTGACTTAACTAATATTGGATCTAAAAGTGAAGTTGGTGGAGGAAAAGGTGGTTATTACACTCAAGAGGATTTTAAGGAAATAGTTAAATATGCTGCTGATAGATATATTGAGGTTATACCAGAATTTGATATGCCAGGTCATACAAATGCTGCTTTAGCCTCCTATGGTTTTTTAAATGCTGATGGTAAGAAGAAGGAGCATTATACAGGTATAGATATTGGATTTAGTTCATTAATGTGTAGAGATGAGAAAACTTATGAATTTATTGAAGATATAATAAGAGAAGTTTCAGAAATATCACCTTCTAAATACATTCATATAGGTGGTGATGAGGCTGATAGTACATCAAAAGAAGATTATAAGTATTTTATGGGTAGAGTTTCTAAAATAGTAGAGAAGCACGGAAAAGTTCCAATTGGATGGGATCCAGCAGATACATCAGAAGATATATCTTCTAACTTTATTCTTCAAAACTGGTCTGGTTCTAATAAATCAGCAAGGGAAAAGAATTTAAAAATGATAATTTCAATAGCTAAAAAATCATATTTAGATATGAAGTATCATGAAGATATAAAGCTTGGGTTAAAATGGGCTGGATATATTTCAATAATTAAAGGGTATGATTGGGATCCTACTAATTATGCTCCTAAGGAGTTGATTTTAGGAATTGAAGCTCCTCTTTGGAGTGAAACCTTGAGAAATCAAGAGGATATGGATTATATGATTTACCCAAGAGTTTTAGGATATGCAGAAATAGGATGGACTCCTAAAGAAGGTAGAAATACTGGAGAATATATTCAAAGAATGAAAGAAAATGGAAAGAGATTAGAACTTCAAGGAGTTAATTATTATAAAGATCCAAGCCTTTGGAAATAAGAAATAAAAGGGTTAAATTCTCATTGTGAGAATTTAACCCTTAATTATTATACTATTTAGTATAGTTATCAAAATATCCTTGGATGTATATAATAGGAGTTCCTTTATCACCACTACCAGATGTTAAGTCAGATAAAGAACCTATTAAATCAGTAAGTCTTCTTGGAGTTGTTCCTTGAGAAGCCATATTACCAACTAAGTCTGCATCCTTATTCTTAATGTATTCAGATATAGCCTTCTTTAATTCTTCACCCTTTAAATCAGCGAAATCATTATCAGCAAGGTATTTTAATTTGATTTCATTTGGAGTTCCTTCTAAGCCAGCAGTATAAGCAGGAGATACAACTGGGTCAGCAAGTTCCCATATCTTACCTACAGGATCCTTGAAAGCACCATCTCCATAAACCATAACTTCAACTTCTTTTCCTGTCTTTTCTTTTAATAGAGCTTGAATTTTATCAACTATTGGTTGACAGTTACGAGGGAAAAGCTTAACTTTGTCTTCTGTAGATTTGTTAGAACCTAAAAGACCATAAGCTTCATTACATCCACTTCCATCAATTGATTCTGATAATATGTTATCAAGGCTGTATATCTTTTCTCCACCATTAGCCTTTAAAATTCTCTTAGTTCTAAATCTTGAGTGAATATCACAAGCTAGTACACTCTTTGTATAATTTAAAATTGTTTTTGCATCATTAGAGAAGATTACTTCACATTCTACACCATATTCTTCAATTAATGACTTGTAGTATTCAACATAGTCAACACCAGTGAAAGGATGCTTATTATATCCAAATAGCTCACGGAATTTTGCTTCTGTTAAAACATCAGTCCATGGATTAACTCCCTTTTCATCTAGCATGTCTAAATCAACTAAGTGATTACCAACTTCATCAGAAGGGTAGCTAAGCATAAGAACTATTTTCTTATGAGCTCCTTTAGCAATTCCTCTTAAACATATAGCAAAACGGTTACGGCTAAGAATTGGGAATATAACACCTATTGTATCTTCACCAAATTTAGCTTGTACATCCTTAGCTATATTATCTATTGAAGCATAATTTCCTTGAGCACGAGCTACTATTGATTCAGTAACTGTAACTACATCCTTATCTTGAATTTCAAATCCTTCAACTTCAGATGCCTTTAATACACTTTCAACAACTATATTTTCAATGCTGTCACCTTCTTTAATAATAGGGCAACGTAATCCTCTAACAACTGTTCCAACTACTCTTTCCACTTTATAATCTCTCCTTAAATAAAAATAAATCTTACCATATACTTGTAATATACTCTAGATAATGATATAAGTAAAATAAATAGATTAAATAGTAGGTATAAGGAGTACTTATATGATTACAAAGTTAGATTTATATAAAGTATTTAGCCAAGTAGTAAAAAGTAAAAGCTTTTCTAAAGCAGCTAAAGAATTGTATATGACACAACCAGCTGTTAGCCAAGCTATAATGGCCCTTGAAAGAGAGTTAGATATAAGATTGTTTAATAGAACTCCTAAGGGAGTGTCTCTTACTAATGAGGGGAGTTTATTATTTGAATATATTAATTCAGCAATGAATTTGATAAAACTTGGGGAAGAAAAGATATTAGAATTTCAAAATCTTGCAATTGGAGAATTAAAGATTGGGGTAGGAGATACAATATCTAAATATTTTCTAGTACCTTTTTTAGAAAAGTTTCATAATAAATATCCTAATATAAAGTTCAAAATCAACAATAGTACAACCTTGGAACTTTGTGAATTATTAAAATCAGGAGATATTGATATTGCCATATGTAACCTTCCAATAGAAGATCCTTCAATTGAATCAAAGTCTTGTTTTGAAGTAGGAGATATTTTTATATGTGGAGAAAAGTTTAAACATCTATCAAAAGAAAGTATAGAATTTAATGAGATATGTAAATACCCTTTAATATTTTTAGAGCCTAATTCTAATTCAAGAAAGTATGTTGAAAAGTTTTTGCTTTCTAAGGGAGTTAAAATATCTCCAGAGTTTGAACTTGGCTCATATGATTTACTTTTAGAATTTGCAAAGATAAATTTAGGGGTAGCATGTGTTGTAAAAGAATTTACTAAGGAATATTTAGAAGAAGGCATGATATACCAAGTGAAGTTGAAAGAAGATATTCCAAGAAGAAGTATAGGTATTTGTCATTTGAAAAGTGTTCCTATGTCCATAGCCTCAACTAAGTTTGTTGAGATAATTAATAAGGGAATATAGAATTGTAAATAATATAATACTGTGATATTATAAAATCTCAATATAAGATACGAAGGAGAAATGTAGAGTATGAGCGATTTTCCAAATTGTCCAAAATGTAATTCTGAATACACTTATGAGGATGGAAGTCTTTTTGTTTGTCCAGAATGTGCTTATGAATGGAGCAAAGAAGGAAACAATGAAGCTAGCGATGATGTTTTAGTTGTTAAAGATTCTAATGGAAACATTTTAAGTGATGGAGATACTGTTACAATAATTAAGGACCTTAAAGTAAAAGGTGCATCATCTGCTTTAAAAAAGGGAACTAAGGTTAAAAACATAAAATTAGTAGAAGGTGACCATAACATAGATTGTAAAATTGATGGATTTGGTGCTATGAGTCTTAAATCTGAATTTGTTAAAAAACTTTAGTATAAAAATTAACTGGACAAAACAGATGTCCAGTTAATTTTTTGTTTTATATACATAAAATGATGAAAATAGAGATATTAATTGAATTTTATACATTTTACTCTTTAACGTAAGGTGTAATTTGGAATATAATAATATAAAGTACATTTTTTGAAAGGTGATGAATATGGGGTTAGGTAAATTTGTAAAGAAGACAATAAATGTTGTTGGAACTGCTGCTAAGGTGGGTGTTGAACTGGGGGCTGATGCTGTTGGTGCAATAGCAGAAAAGATTGATGATAACCCAGAGAGCAAGGAAAAATATCAAAACATGGGAAAGAAACTTGGTGCTAATATTAAGAGTGGTGCAAGTAAAATAGCTGATAGTTCATTAGATGTGGTTGATAATGCAGTAGAATCAGGAAGTAAAATCTGCAAAAATATTGGAGACGAAATTAGTGAAAAGATAAGTTCTGTTAAGGCAAAAGGTACAGATGCTAAAAAAAGTACTGTTGTTAAGAATGTAGATTTTGAAGAAGTAAAAGAAGAGGGAAATTACGGAACTATTAATTTGGATAATGAAGATAGGTAAAGAGGTAAGTAGGTAAAGAGGTATAAGATAATTAAGATAAGCGAGATAATTAGGATAATCAAGATAATTAGGATAAAATAGATAAGGTAAAAAGGTAAGTAGGTAAAAAGACATAAGAAAATCAAGATAATTAAGATAATCAAGATAATTAGGATAAAATTGATAAGGTAAAAAGGATGTGGAAGAAACACTGCTTGTGTTTCTTCTTTTTTATAAAATAAATGTTGCAGTGCGTGGAAGATAATGGTAACATTAAAACATAACAGTGTTATTAAAAATAATTATGATACCAAAAGAGGGGAAGTAAATGGGAAGAGAAGGACAAAGTAAGAGAAGTGAACGTATTAAGCAAGAGATATTAGATACAGCTATGGAAATAGGGATAGAAGAAGGACTTGAAGCTCTAACAGTTAGAAAAATAAGTGATAGGATGGATTATACAACAGGTGTTATATATCATCACTTTAAGGATAAGCAAGAAATAATTGATGAGATTCAAAAAAATGCAAACTTAGAGATGAAAGAAAGAATTTTAGCAGTGCTAAAGCCAAATGGGGGATTTATAGAGAATACTACTGGAGTTTTTCATAGCATAATGGAATTGGCCATCAATGAAAGGGAAAGATACAATCTTATTGTTTTGGACAAGTATTCTACAAATAAGAACGAAGAGAATAGTCAATTTCTTCAGCTACTAGAAGCTAATATTGAAAAGGGGATAGAGCTTGGAGAAATCAAAAAGGTAGATGTTAAGAAAACAGCCCTTTGTATCTGGAGTTCATTTTTAGGATTCAATTTAATTATGAGTAAAACTAAGAGTATAACTATGGAAGAAGCGGAAGAGTTATTTAAGGTTCAAACATCATTAATTTTTGGTGGATTAAAAAAATAAGGGAGAGAAGGGAATTGAAAAGAATGGGAAAGATTATTTTAATTATTTTAGGGATTTTGGCTGTACTGTTTATTGTAGCTATGTTATTTTTCAAGAGCTACTTAAATCTTAACACTAAAGAATTAAGTCCAAATGAAAAGATATTAAATGGAGACACTGATAAGAAGGCTTTAGTGCTATATCAAAAATCAAAGCATGACACTGCTACTAATATTACTATGGCATTAGCTGAAGAGTTAAATAAAAATGGATACACTGTAGTTATAAATCATCCATCCTCAAAATTGAATTATAATGTTGATGATTATGATCTTTTAGTATTTGGTAGTGCTGTTTATATGGGAACAGTATCAGAGCCATTACAAAAATATATGGATAATGTTCCTTTAGAAGGTAAGGATGTTATCGTTTATTCTGTTGGAGGTTCTCTAGATGAAAAGCAGGAACTAGAATTGCTGAAAGGTAAAGCTTCTAGAGCAAAGAGTGTTGAAGGTATTAAAGTGTCTAAGGGACAAGAGGATGTAATGAAAAGCTTTATAGAAAAGTGCATAAACAAATAAATATATAAATATAAGAAGATATATTGTTATATTTATATAAATATATGTTTTTGTAAATATATGAATATACCAATATATAAATATGGGAAGCTCTAGAATTATTCTAGGGCTTCTTGTTTTATCTTTAGGAAATCATAATTGCAATTAAATTGTGATAGCTTCAATTTTTAATGCTCATAAAGTTTATTCTTCATAAAATCACAAAGTAGCTTGGGAAATATTGTGTGAATTTTCTGAAAAGAACTTGAATATGAACAAAATAGTTTTTAAAATATAAATTGTATACAATATTTACCAAAATGTTGGTAAATAAAAATACTAAAGGTATAAAGGGGGAATATGCTATGCATATTAAAAAAAGAATTAAAAGGATGGCAGCCTTTGTAGTATTCTTAGGAATACTTTTTACACTAATGCCATGTAAACTAACCAGCGCTTCGGCTTCGGGAGTACCTGGAAAACCAACATTGTCATCTGATCAGTATGGAGTTGATTATGATGGTGACTACAACATTACAATGAACATGTATTATGGAAATAATGCAACAAGCTATAAGCTTTATGAGAGGTATGGAATTAATGGTGAGTATAGGGTTATCTCTGAAGGTGAGTTAACAGATGGTACACCGGCAGTTCAATCAAAGGTTCTAGAGGTAAGAGGAAGACAAAATATAGGCATTTACAGTTACTATACAGAGTTTATAAATAGTTATGGAAGTACTTGTAGTGATGTACTTGAGGTAAGAGTAGGAAAAGATGGAGATGCTAAGATTATTATAGATAAAGTTGATAATGAAGGTATTCAATATCAAACTACAATTGCTCAATGTAAAGAAAGTTATAAAATAACTAATAGGAAAAATACTTCATCAAAATTTAGTGTTATTTCAAGTAATACTTCTGTTGTAAAAGCTTCAATTGAAGATGGTAATATTTTGGTAGTTGAAGGAGTATCAGCAGGAAGATCAGGAATTAAAATTGTAGATGAATCTACTGGTGATATAAGACAAATTGGGTTTAGAGTAAAGAATTCTGATGGATCTTTACCTGGTATGCCAGATTATTTATCAATTGGACAAGTATCAGAGGATACTGATAATGATTTGAACTTTTGGAAAGATACAAGTAATAATGATACTAATAAACGTTGCGACATAAGATATATTTATGTTAATGGAGGACCATTTGGTGGCTGGAGAAGTTGGACAACAGAAGATGGAGATAGAGTAAAAAGCTATATTCGCGAAAGTTTAAAGCTTGGTATGATACCATTCTTTGTTTATTACAATATACCAGATAGTGGTGAAAGTTATGAATTAGATTTAAAACATATAAATGACAAAGCATATATGGAGGGATATTACAAAGATTTGAAATTCTTTTTAGATATTTGTAATGAGTATGCAGGTGACGAGACTGTTGGGATGATTTTTGAACCTGATTTTTTAGGTTATATGATGCAACAGAATAAGAAAGATCCATCAACAATAAGTGCACTAGTAGATACAGCATACACTTCAGGAGTACTTGAAAAAGGAAAAGATCCTACATTTGAAAATTCAGTTAAGGGATTAGTAGAATCTATAAACTACACAGTAAGAAAAGAGTATAAGAATGCATATTTTGGATGGCAATTTAATATTTGGTCTTATGATAGTACAGAAATACCTAACCAAGGTTTACTTCATAAAACAGAGTTTATTGGCTGGGATAATGGTAGACAGTTTATAAAACAAGTTGCTCAAGAAACTGCAGATTACTATAAATCAGCTGGAATTACTTCATATGATGCTGACTTTATATCTATTGATAAATATGGATTAGATGGTGCATATGAAGACAACGCAGCAACAAATCCTGAAGGGTCAAAATGGTTGTGGAATGCAGATATATGGAATAACTATTTACTATATACTAAGACTTTACATGAGGTTACAGAAAAACCAGTTATTCTATGGCAAATTCCAGTAGGGCACTTAAATAGTAGTGAAGAGCCTAACCCATATAATGGAGGCAAATTTGATGATTTAACCAACGCTGTAGGAAATTATGAAGACTCTGCACCAACTTATTTCTTTGGAGATACTTTTAATGCTAGTTCCGATGCAAGAAAAGAATATTTTAGTAAAAATCTTGCTAATGATTCAAAAATAAATGTAGAAGGAAATAAAATTACTTGGGGAGACCATATGGAAGAGACCAAAGATGCTGGTGTGGTTTCAATTTTATTTGGTGCTGGCGTTAATGCAAGTACTGATGCAGTTGGATCACCAGCTCCAGATAATTATTGGTGGATTACAAAAGCACAAAGATATTTGAAAAATCCTTTAAGTCTTGATAGTACAATAAATCCACCAACACCTTCTGATGAAAAGCCATTAAGTCCAGAGATATCTTCATCATCATTGGAGAGTAATGGTAATTATACATTAAGTGTTAAAATTCAATCAAATTCTAAAGCTAAAGAGTACAAGCTATATGAAAATGGTAAAGTTATAAAGAATGGCTCTGTTACTACATCTGAAACAACAATAAGGCATGAAATATTAAATAAGCCAACTGGAACTTATATGTATCAGGCTGAGCTTATTAATGGAAGTGCATCTAGTACAAGTCAAATTATAACAGTAAAAGTAAGTAATAATGTGGTTCCACCTATAGATGTTCCACTAAAAGCTACATTAGAAGTTGATAAAAGTTCTAATGATGGTAATTATAACTTAATTATTTCTATACCTGAAAAGTCTAATGCTACTTCCTACAATTTGTATGAAGATGACAAAATTATAAAAACAGGAGATGTTTCAACTCTTTCACAAGTAATTAATGTTAATTTTACTAATAAGATTAAAGGCACATATGTTTATAGAGTGGATTTAATTAATAAAGATGCTACAACTAAGGGCGATACGATAACTGTAAATTGTAATCCTACAGTAGTTGAAAGTGGAGTAAAGGTTGAATATGCTACAACAGCTGACTGGGGTACAGGTGCAAACTTTCAAATTACTATATTTAATAATACAGATATGGATTTAGTAGATTGGACTTTGCGTTTTGATTTTGATAAAAAGATAAATTCTATTCCAGATGTGAACTTCACACAGAATGGAAGTACTTATACTATAACACCAAAATCATGGAATAATGTTATACCTAAAGGCGGAAAACTTGTTTTGTTTGGTGGATGTGAAGGTAACGTAAATAACTTAAATATATATAATGTAAAAGTGAATTAGAAAAAGAGCTTATACTAAAGTGTGATTTAGTATAAGCTCTTTTTATTATTTAAATTTAGAAAATGCAGAAGGCCAAAATTATATGATTTAACAATTTCTTTTGAGAACTTTAATAAGAGCAATTTTACCAAGTGATTTTTAAGTGATAAATCTTGAAAATATTGATATTACAGTGGTAGGAGTTGAAAGAAGAAAAACTATACGCAATATTCATTTACATGGTAAAAAAATGTGAAGTTTGAATTAATAAGTGATCAGGGAGATAATAGATTTATGGAATGGCTTTTTTCAATGGATTAACATTAACATGAGATGTATTTAAATAAGAAAAGTGAATTTTATTTTTGACATCTGTGTGAAGCTAATATAAACAAGAGATGTATAGAATAAGATAGCATGTCTTTATTTATCATAAAAGAAAAACCTAGAAAACTAGTTTTTCTTTGTGAAGGAATATAACCAATAAATTAGTTAAGGAGAGCAAGCTTTATGTTTAAGATATCAATTTAGTCTTAAGAAAATTATGTAATAAATCTTTGCCAGTTCTAGTCTTTATAATTTCTTCCATCCTATCCAAACTAATCTCATAATATCCTTCTTCAAAAACATTAATCATAAGATCAGCTTCAACTAAAACTTGAAAATCCATTCTATCAATTTTTTCATAGCTGTGATGCATCTTTATTAAATAAAGTATTCTATGAATTGCTTTTTCTTCATATCCAGCATCTTTTAAGAACTCACGAGCTAATAGGGGAGCCTCTTTTCTTTGAAGTTCTTGGCTTGCATCTCCATATTTTTCTTTGCAAATTTTTATTCCTATATCATGTAATATAGCTGAGGCATGTAGTACTAGCTTTTCTTTTTCTGAAAGACCTTCACAGTCTCCAATGGTTTTTGCTAGAGCATAGACTTTTAAAATGTGATTGCTTCTACGGTTATGACCTTCTTCAAAATTAAGTGCTGAAAGCATAAGTTTAGCTTCTTTGTTCATATGTCTTCTCCTATTCACAAAATGAATTTAATGGGATTAATTATAATACAATGATGGATAATATTCAACAAATAGTAAATTATTGTATTATAAAATTTAAATGCTAAAATTATATATATACAAAGTTTTAGGAGGGAAAGTAATGAACACAATTTCTAGAGAAGAAGGATTAAATTTGTTAAAGAAATATAATAAGGAACCTTTTCATATATTACATGGTTTAACTGTTGAAGGGGTAATGAGATACTTTGCAAAAAAACTAGGATATGGGGAAGAGGCAGACTTTTGGGCAATGGCAGGACTTTTGCATGATATAGATTTTGAGTTGTATCCAGATGAACATTGTATTAAAGCTCCTGAACTATTAGAAGATGCGGGGGTAAGCGATGAATTAATACATGCAGTATGTAGTCATGGTTATGGAATTACAGTTGATGTAAAACCTGATCATCAAATGGAAAAGGTTCTTTTTGCAACTGATGAATTAACAGGGCTAATTGGTGCAGCAGCAAGAATGAGGCCATCAAAGAGTGTTATGGATATGGAAGTATCAAGCTTAAAGAAGAAATTTAAGGATAAGAAATTTGCAGCTGGTTGTTCAAGGGATGTTATAAGACAAGGTGCTGAAATGTTAGGATGGGACTTAGAGAAGCTTATGGAAATGACAATTATGGCTATGAGATCTTGTGAAGGAAGAGTTAATGAAGAAATTACAGTATAATTAGGGGGAAGTATCAAAAAAGGATGGGGAAAGATATTTGTTATATTAATAATATTAATCACTCCTTTATTGTTAATTTTAAATGAGAGTGGGAAGTCTACAGGACTTTCTAAGAAGGAGAAGGTAGAAGAAGTTGAATATCTTTATAAAACTATAGAAGAGAATTATCCTTTTTTAGAGGTTAATGAAAGGCTTACAGGTATAGATTGGCTTAGCCATAAGGAAGAATATTTAGAAAAGGCTAAAGAAACAAAAAATGATGAAGAGTATTTAGAATTGTTAAATATTATGGTGTCAAGGTTGTATAACAGGCATACACATATGATTAGTGAAAAAGAAGAATTATTAGCGATGTATAAATTTTACAGTAATTGTTATGGATGGCTAAGAGCTCAGTTAAATGTCATTAATAATGATAAAGTCTTAAGTAGATATGGTATTACTGAAGAGGAATTAAATGAGATGTCTGAAATAAGCAAGGAAGAAATCAAGTTAAATAATACTAATAATGCATCAGTAAAAGATATTATTGAGGGCAAGGTTGGATATATAACAATACCTTCAATGTTAAATTACTATGAATTAGATAGGGATAGGAATTTGATTAATACCTATTTTAATAAAATAAAGAACTATGAAGCCTTAATTATTGATATAAGAGGGAATAGAGGTGGAGGATCAGCTTATTGGATGGATTTAATTGTACCAAAATTGATTAATAAACCATATAGCCACACAGAATATAACTTTATGAAGGATGGAGAGATAATAAGAGAATATCTTTCAGCTCTTGAAAAAGATGAAGGGAATCCATATGAAACTATAGATAAGTTAGATGTAGATAAGCTTTCTAATATTCCTCCTGAAGTAAAGGAGAAATTTAAGTATTATGATGAGATTACAATTACAATAAATCCTAATGATTCAGTTGATTTTAAAGGAAATATATATTTGTTAGTGGATGACGTAGTATATTCAGCTGCTGAAACCTTTGCAGTTTTTGCTAAAGAATCTGGTTTTGCTACATTGATAGGGAAGACAACAGGTGGGGATGGAATTGGTAGCGCTCCAGTCTTGATATCTTTGCCTAATAGTGGGTATATATTTAGAATGTCAAAAGAACTAGGAACAACTTCTGATGGAACATGTAATGAGGAATATAAAACTATTCCAGATTATGAAGTTACAATTGCCAGAAAGAAGGAGAATTACTTGGATGATGAATGTATACAAAAGGTGTTAGAACTTGAAAATTTAAAATAGTAAAAAGGACTATGGAATAAATAATCATGGTCCTTTTTTATGAGTTGTTTTTGGTGTTAGTGTATGGATACTTAAGGATATGTCAAAACTTAAAATGGTGGTAAAAGTAGGGGTGTTAGAAAAAGATAAGAGGTGTAATTGTGAAGGGTTGGGTAAATTTAAACTTAAATGAAATAAAGTTCGCATGTAATAGTAAATATAGCAAAATTAACTTTAGGTGTATGTCTTTTTATGAGCAGATTCAGTTTATTTTACAAATGCTAAAATATTATGGATTTAGTAGTTTTTCAGTAGAAGATGTAAACACGATGTACCAATTAATAAACATAAAGTCTATTGAAAATACTAATGATGTAGGAGATATACTAACTAAAGTTAATACTAATGATATTGAGACAACGCTATATGAAGAGATATTGTTATATGGATATAGAAGTGAATATATTGAAGATAGTAATATATATATGGGTGGAAAATTAAATTATAGTGAAAGAAATGACTAGATATAAAGGTGCGAAGGTAAGTCTTGCATATCATTTTTATGTTAGAATATACTTAAAATACAAATTGAGGTGTTAAGTATGAAGGAAAATAAATATGATGATATAGACTTTTTCAATGAATATAAGAAAATGCTTAGATCTGTAAAAGGTTTAGAGGGTGCTGGAGAGTGGCATGAATTAGAAAAGATGATGCCAAATTTTAAAGATAAAGATGTATTAGATTTAGGGTGTGGCTTTGGGTGGCACTGTAGATATGCTCAGGAGCATGGAGCAAACAAAGTAATAGGAATAGACATATCAGAAAAAATGTTAGATGAGGCTAAAAGGATGACGGATTCTAAAGCTATTGAGTATATTAAAGTACCCATTGAGGATATAGAATTTGAAGAAAATTCATTCCATGTAGTAATTAGTTCTTTAGCATTACACTATATTAAATCTTTTGATGAAGTTTGTAAAAAGGTATATAGCCTCTTGAAGGAAAATGGTGACTTTATTTTCTCAGTAGAGCATCCAATATTTACTGCACATGGAACACAAGATTGGTATTATGGAGAAGAGGGAGAAATACTTCATTGGCCAGTTGATAGATATTTTTATGAAGGATTGAGACATGCTAATTTTTTAGGGGCAGATGTTACTAAGTATCATAGAACTTTAACAACATATCTTAATACCTTGATAAAAGCAGGATTTGAAATAACAAATGTAGTAGAACCAGAGCCTGAAGAAAATATGTTGAAAGAAATTCCTGGAATGGAAGATGAATTACGAAGACCTATGATGCTATTAGTTTCAGCAAAAAAGAAAATTAGGTAAATAAAAATATTAGATTGAAAAAAATATATAAATTAGATAATATGTAACTGTAAACATAAACATTAAGATTTAGGAGGGGTATTATGGGAATAGGTATAAGTGTTTATCCACTATTAAGTTCAAAGGAAGATAACTTAAATTATATAAAAAAGGCTTATGATTTAGGTTATTCAAGAATCTTTACATCAATGCTTGAGGTGGATTCTGAAAAGGAAAAGGCTCTTGAACAAATAGAGTGTTATAGAGAAATAATGAATTATGCTAAAAACTTAGGAATGAGAGTGTTTATAGATATAAATCCTCAGGTTCTTAAGAATATTGGAGTAGATCCAACTGATTTGAAGTTTTTCCTTGACTTAGGTGTTACAGGAATAAGGTTAGATGGAATATTTAATGGAATTCATGAAATGATGATGACATATAATGAGTATAACTTAGATATAGAAATAAATGGTTCCTTAAATACATCCTATGCAAATAATATAGTTGATTTTGGGTGCAAGAAAGAAAAGCTAGTTGTATGCCATAATTTCTATCCTGAAGAGTACACAGGTCTTTCTTTAGAGTTTTTTAATAGCTGTATGGACAGACATAAAGCATTAGGATTAAAGACAGCTGCTTTTGTAAATGGAACTAAGGGTGGCAAGATGGGACCTTGGCCTACTAATGATGGTCTTCCAACATTAGAAAAACACAGATATAAAGATATAATAGCTCAGGCAGATGAATTATTTGCTTTAGGTGTTGATGATGTAATAATAGGAAATGCCTTTGCTACTAATGAAGAGCTAGAAGCTTTGGCTAATTTAGATAAAGATATAATTAAGCTTAAGTTTAAAGCATTAAAGGAATTAACAGAAGTAGAAAAAAGCTTCTTTAATAGGATTCTTAATGATAGACATGAAAGTAGTGAGCAAATAGTAAGATATTCTATGGGAAGAGTAGAGTTTAAGAATAAATCTATTCCAAGTGATAATACTGGAAACAAGGTGGTTAAAAGAGGTACTGTTCTTATAAATAATGATGAATATCTAAATTATAAAGGTGAATTAATAATTGCAAGAGAAGAATTAAAAATAGATAATAGAAGAAATGTTATAGGTTCTATTGAAGAGGATTATTTAGATTTATTAGATTATATTAAGTATGGTAAAAAGTTCATAATTGAATATTAAAAGTAAAAGGACTAACGCAAGTTAGTTCTTTTTTTGTTGTGGTTAAATATGTTAAAATATATGTAATATTGGTAAAAGAAAAATATAAATTTACCAAACATAAAGTTAATAAAAGGTTAATACAATGTAAACAAAACATACAAATGATTCATAAAATGTTAAAAACTCTATACTAAGAGAATAAATATGGATATCTATATAAATGTATATATATGCTAAAATATAAAATATAAAATCTTTTGGAATAAAGAAGGAGAAGTATTATGAGCAGGGGTTATGAGGGGATATACAAATTAATTTCTATTGATAAAGAAAATGCTTTGTATGCATATTCAGGAGATAATTTTAGCTTTCCAGCTGAGGAAAAGCTAGCTGACTCATTAGATGGTAGACTTCAAATTAATTTATGTGTTTTAGAAAATAATGAGTGTTTTGATTGTTTTGAAAAAGGAAATGTTAAGGTCCTAAAAGATTGTTATTATGCTGAAAAAAATGAATTAGGAATAGATATTTTTGCTTTTAGAGCAGTTCTTAATATCTTAAGTAGGTACGAGGAAAGCAAAGAATTACCTAAAGACGGTCATTGGGTAGTGTAATAGGTATAAAAATTTAATTATAGAGCATACTAAACCTATTAAAGGAGGTTTTTGTATGGGATATAATGGTGAAAAAAATACTTCTGGTAGTAATACTTTTTTAAGGTGGCTGGGAAGAATGGTAGTAGTAGCTATTATTTTAGGAGTTACATCTTTCTTAACACCTGGATTTACTATCTATGGATTATGGTCATATTTAATTGCAGCAATTGTAATATCTGTTCTTGACTATTTAGTAGAGTCTTTTATGGATGAGAATATATCACCTTTTGGTAAAGGTATAAAGGGATTTCTAATTTCTGCTGTTATTATTTATGTAGCGCAATTCTTCGTTCCATATATGGGAGTATCAATAATTGGTGCAATATTAGCAGCAGCTGTGATTGGCATATTAGATGCTATTTTCCCTATAAAAGTTTTATAATTATTTCTTCAGTATAAGATGAGTGGATATTTATTTTGATGTACTTAAACAAAATAAATATCCACTTTACTTTTTCTTGGTAATATTTAATACATTGTATTGTAAACATATGGTATAAGAGTTATAATTATCTTTAAAAATATTATGGGAGGCATGGAAATGGCGTATTATTTTAATGAACCATCACATACATTTAGTGAATATTTATTGGTACCAGGATACTCATCAGCAGAATGTATACCAGCAAAAGCAAGTTTAAAAACACCAATTGTAAAGTTTAAAAAAGGTGAAGAACCATCTATCACCATGAATATTCCTCTTGTTTCTGCAGTTATGCAGTCAGTATCAAATGATAAAATGGCTATAGCCCTTGCTAAAGAGGGTGGGATATCTTTTATATATGGTTCTCAAACTATTAAAAATCAAGCTGAAATGGTAAAAAGAGTTAAGAATTATAAAGCTGGGTTTGTTACTAGTGATTCAAGTATAAAACCTGATGAAACTCTTGAAGATATACTTAATTTAAAAGAAAGAACTGGACATAGCACTGTTGCAGTAACAGATGATGGAACATCTACAGGGAAATTGGTTGGAATTGTTACAAGTAGAGATTATCGTATAAGTCGTATGGATAAGTCTACTAAGGTTTCTGAATTTATGACACCTATAGACAAGGTTATTTATGCAAAGGAAGGAATAAGCCTTAGTGAGGCAAACGACATAATTTGGGATAATAAACTTAATGCACTTCCAATATTAAATGATGAACAAAGGCTTGTTGCTTTTGTTTTTAGAAAGGATTATGATTCTCACAAAGAAAATCCAAATGAGCTTTTAGATGAGCAAAAGAGATTTGTTGTAGGTGCTGGAATTAATACAAGAGACTATGAAGAAAGAGTACCAGCATTAATAGATGCAGGAGCAGACATTCTTTGTATAGATTCATCTGAAGGGTTTACAGAATGGCAAAAGAGAACTATCACCTTTATTCGTGAAAAATATGGTGATAAGGTAAAGGTTGGGGCTGGAAACATAGTAGATAGAGAAGGCTTTAGATTCCTAGCTGAAGCAGGAGCAGATTTTGTAAAGATAGGTATAGGTGGAGGATCTATATGTATTACTCGTGAGACAAAAGGTATTGGAAGAGGACAAGCTACAGCTGTAATTGAGGTTGCAAAAGCACGTGATGAATATTATAAGGAAACAGGAATCTATATTCCAATATGTTCTGATGGTGGAATAGTTCATGATTATCATATTACCTTGGCTCTTGCCATGGGAGCAGATTTCTGTATGCTTGGTAGATATTTTTCAAGATTTGAAGAGAGTCCAACAAATAAAGTAATTATAAATGGTAACTATATGAAGGAATATTGGGGAGAAGGTTCTGCAAGAGCAAGAAATTGGCAAAGATATGACATGGGCGGGGCAAACAAGCTTTCCTTTGAAGAGGGAGTAGATTCCTATGTTCCATATGCAGGACACTTACATGGTAACTTAGAGGTTACCTTAGCAAAAATTAAATCCACTATGTGCAATTGTGGAGCTTTAACTATTCCAGAACTTCAAGAAAAGGCAAGGATAACTTTAGTTTCCTCTACAAGTATAGTTGAAGGTGGAGCACATGATGTTTTATTAAAGGACAAAAATGGAATGACGGTAAAATAGAAGGTATAAGGTAAAAAGGTAAAAAGGTACAAGCAGTGCTTCGCACAGTATAGGTAAGAAGATACGGAGGAAATTCTGCTGGCGCTAGTGTTTTTACAATTAATAAGTCTGCTGTACTGAATGGAAAGTATATTTTATTGGAAGATAGTTTTTATTCTAATTCTATGTTTATTAGGGGGGACAAGCACTTAGGACTAAAAATTTTCTGTAAGAAAATTATTCATAACTTTATTATCATTATTATTTTGATTATCCCTTTTATCTCAAGCTGCTTGCGTTAGAATTTTTAGCAGAAAAATTATCCATAACTCTTCACCATTAACTATTATCTCTCCACTAAAAAATCGCAGCAGTGAAGGGATTTTAATAAATGTTTGTACTTTAATTAATACTAAGTATGCTAAATACTTTTGGAGGTGGCTTAGTATGAAAGTTAAAATGTTTTGTGACACTACAGGGAAAGGGGCTATGGTTGATCTTCCTATGGAACCTAAGATGCTATTAGATATGCAAGGGGAATTACTTGGAAGAGAAAATCTTGGATATATCTTAGGAGCTGACGTTAAATATTATGATGAAGATAATAATGAAATAGAAAATATATTTATACTTAACAAATCATTGTTTTGAAATTAGGGAAAATCGAATATTAGTAAAAAGGAGACAGTATTGGCTCCTTTTTTAGTTACTAAATGCTAATTTTCTATAAATTATGCTATAAGATGTGCAAAGATTAAATAAAGAATTAAATACAGTAGAGCATACCTCTGTAGCATTTGTATAATCCCAGTTATAACTTGGGTCTCCAAGTCTATATGATTTAATTTGTTCAATAATATAAGAATTCAAAGATTCTGGCTCGTACAATATATTTGAAGTTTCAGGGGTTATATTATTATCCATTGCCACTTCGCTACTTTCCCCATCAAGTATAAACTTCTCTAATTCATTTTCGTATTTAAGATGTTTTCTTAAGGAACTAAAGTTTCCTCTTATATGTGCATGACAACAGAAATCACATAAATAATGAACTACTATACCTGCTCTTATAGAATTAAATATATTAAGTTTACCAGAGTTTGATATTTTTTCTATTTTGCTATAAATATAATCTGATGATTCTTCAAAGTAATGGGGATGAACTTTATAAGAAGCAATCAAGTCAGGTAATATTGTTCCAAGATAAAAAAATGGTGAGTAATATTTTAATAAAATATCTTCTTTATTATTGTTTATTATTTTTTTTGCTATAAATAAATGCGTTTTTAATTTCATAAAATCTAGCTCCCGTAAAAATTTTGCTACGTGGTTTTATTATATGCAAAAGTTCTGAAATTACTAACTTAAATATAACGGAGATAATTAAAAAAGTAAAACTGTAATTGTTACCTATAAGGGAATTTATTGCTCTGCAAAGTGTTCTAGCAGCTAAATTTAATCTTATATTACTAAGTTTTGAAACATTTCTCATTTAAAAAAGTATGTATAATGTGGAAAAATATAAAAAAATGATATTAGTATTGACTGTGGTGTGTATAGGTGTTAATATCTGTATATAGAGAGTATATACACTTAGGAGGAAAAATGAATATATTAATTAGTAATTCTTCATCAGTTCCATTATATGAACAAATTTCTAACCAAGTAAAAAATCAAATTTTAAACGGTGAATTAAAGCCTAGTGAGGCTTTACCTTCAATAAGAATGCTAGCTAAAGATTTGAAGGTAAGTATTATAACAACTAAAAGGGCATATGAAGAACTTGAAAAAGAAGGTTTTATAAAAACAGTAGCTGGAAAAGGAACCTTTGTGTCAGAAGGTAATTCTGACAGGCTTAAGGAAGCAGCAATATGTGAAATAGAAAGTAAGTTAGATGATGCTATTAGCCAAGCTAAGGCTATTGGATTAACATTAGATGAATGCATAGAAATATTTAAAAGTTTATTTTTGGAGGAGTAATTTTTATGAAAGCTATAGAACTTCAAGGAGTTAAAAAAAGAAGAGGGAACTTTCAACTCTCTATAGATGATTTGTTAATTGAAAGTGGATATATAACAGGTTTTATTGGGCCCAATGGTTCAGGTAAAACTACAACAATAAAATTAATAATGAATATGCTCAAGGTGGATTCTGGAATCATAAAGGTTTTTAATAATGATATACAAAATTATTTTACTTATAAAAGTGAAATTGGTTATGTTGGGGATGAAGCGGGTTTCTTAGATACTGTTAAGGTAAAGAATATAAAAAAGTATATGAGTAATTTTTATGAAAAATGGGATGAAAGTTTATATAAAAGGTATATAAGTAGATTTAAAATAGATGAAAATAAGGCATATAAAGATCTTTCAAAGGGGCAGAAAAAACAATTTGAACTTATAATTGCCTTATCTCATCATCCAAAGCTAATTATTATGGATGAGCCAACTGCTAACCTAGATCCAAGGGTTAGAGGTGATTTGTTAGAAATGCTTCAGGATCACATTGAAAGAGAGGAAGCTACAGTTTTTTATTCCACTCATATAACATCTGATTTAGAAAAAACAGCAGATTATATAGTTATGATTTATGAAGGTAAAATAATTTTAACTGGAATAAAAGATGAAATATTAGAAGAACATGCCATTATAAGGGGGAAAACTGAACTTTTAGATATGGAATCTGAGAAAATTTTAAGAGGAATTAAAATAACTAGGTATGGATTTGAGGGAATGGCATCTGATAAGAATAAAGCTTATGAGATATTTGGAAAAGAAGTGGTTTATGATAAGGCCACTTTAGAAGATATTTTATTATTTTATACTAGAGGTGATGAGAATGCGTAATGTTATAAGTCTTGTTAAAATGCAATTTGAAAATTTATTTTCATTAAATAAAACTTTTTTAGCTATGATTGGAATAAGTGTACTTATACCTTTTATAATTCCAGAGATGGCTACATATGCTGTTGGAATAACAGTTATAGCGTTTACAAATATTACAGTTGGAAGAGAGAAAACATGCAATATTGATAATCTTGTGAGAACACTACCAGTAAAGGTAAATGAATATATTTTATCTAGATATGTGTTTGGAGCAATAGGAATATTAATTTCTATTGGCATTATGAGCATAGTGGCATTATTGCTAAAAGGAAGTCCATATATATCAGTGGAAAGTGTTGTAATATCAGCTCTTGTACTTGGAAGTGTATTAGTAGGAATAATAACTCCCATTGTAACAATAATAGGTCCTGAAAAGGGTAAAATAGTCGTAATTCTTCTTACACTTTTACCACTTATGTTTATAATGAAATTACCTGAGCTATTAAGTGATATAAACATAAATATATTAAATAAGAATATATTATTTTTACTTATTATGTTGGTTACAATATTGATAATGTATATATCTTATTTAGTAACAGTTAATATATATAAGAGAGTAGAACTTTAATTGTAGACGTGCGTCTTTATTGATGCACGTCTTTTTACAATGTTATCACAAAGAAAGGAGGTAAAGCTATATTAATAAGTAGGTAGTAATCTTTAGGAGAGGCAAGATGGAAAACAATAACTTTTATAATCTTACAGATGAAGATGTAGAAACATTGAGGCTTTTAGATCTGCAACTATATGGAAATTTAGTATTTATAGTGTCAGATGTTTTATCATATATATCAACTGTTGAAAGTATAAACCTAGTCTATAGTAAATATGAGAATACATCAGAAAACTTGCCAGATCCAGATACACCTGCTTTAGAATCTGCTTATTTAGCAGTAATAGCAAGAAGTATTCTTTTTGACGTAGGTTTTGCTAGGTATGGACATTTAGTAGAAAAATTTAATAATGGTGAAATAGATTTCTCACTTAGTCCTGATGAAGATATTAATTTAGGAAATATATTTGGAGTGATTTCATATATGTATCTTTTAAGGGGAACTATGGGAATTTACGAAAGAGATTTAAGCTTACCTGTATTTGGACTATAGATATGTTATACTTAGATTAATCTAAGTTATTGAAAGGAAAGTATTACATGTTAGAAAATATAAATACAGATGATAAAAAGTATCTATACGTTGCAAACTATCCTCCTTATGAAAAGGAGTTATATAAAATGGAGATGAAGTCTTTATTTGAGGATGACATAGAAGAAAAGTACTTTTTCTCTGATATATGGGTTAATCCTTCAAGAAGTCCATTTATAAAAGAAGCTTTGAAAGTGATTTATGAAGGAGATAGTGTAGAAGAAATTTGTGATAAGATAAAGGATGAAAATCTATCTTATGATGATTTTAAGGTTGTTTATGTTAAAGCGGAAGAGAAGAATACAACATATGAAGAGAGATTAAATAGTTTAAGGGCAGTTGGTTTTGTTATAACTGGTGAACCTGATATTCATAACCCTAGAGTAAGAATTGGAATTAGCAAAATAGGAGACAGATGGTATTTTGGTGAATATGAAAAGAATGATTTTGAATGGCATATTCACGATAAAAAGCCTTACTCATATTCAAATTCCTTAGGGTTAAAACTAGCAAGAGCTTTAGTTAATATAGCTGGTGGAAATGACTTTAATATAAAAATGGTTGATCCTTGTTGTGGAGTAGGAACTGTTGTTATAGAAGGGATGTCCATGGGATTTAATATTAAAGGCTTTGATATTAATAAACAAATCTGTAGTAATGCTAGAAGAAATTTAGAGTTCTTTGGTTATAATGATGTGGTTAAAGGAATGGATATTAAAGATATAGAAGAGAAATTTGATGTAGCAATAATAGACCTACCTTATGGGCTATTTACACCAATAAGACCTAATGAACAGATGGATATTATAAATTCTGCAAGGAAAATAGCAGATAAATTAATTTTAGTTACATTTGAAGATATGGATGAATTTGTATACAATGCTGGATTTGAGATTATTGATAGATGCAAGGTATCTAAAGGGAAATTTATTAGATACATAAGTGTTTGTATTTAAATAGAGGGTGCTCACAAAAAAAGTGATGCACCCTCTAAAATTATAAGTGGTAGAGATATAGGCTTAGCTTATTTTTTCCCAAGGACCCCATTGTGAGGCACCTGGAGTTTCTCCTAATGTCCACCATTTTGCCTTATATTGAACACCTTCGTACATTACAATATCTCCTGAAAGATAAATTTTCGATGAGTCATATACAGGGATAGATGTATCTATTACAGTAACCTTTGAATAAGCTATAGCGCTTCCACCTTTGCTATCTGTAACAGCATAAGTAATTGTGTAAGTTCCAGCCTTTGTAGTATCAACAGAACCACTAACAATTATTTTATTAGTTAAATCTCCATCCTCCTTGTCAGTTGCAGTTATACCATCTAAAGGATTAAAGCAATCACCAATTAGAAGTTGTTTGTCTGCAACTCCTGAGATTATAGGTAAGGTATTACTTGGATCAACTTGAGAAGATCCAAATGTTGCAAAAATTTTAGAGTGTTCATATTGACTAGAAATTCCTGAATTATTATCAAGTAGTGCATCTCTATTTAATGACCAATATGAGGTCATTCCTATATTATTTACTTTTGCATGATTAGTAACAAGTTGAGACCATTCAGGGATAAATATAGGGTCTGAACCACTTTCATATCCTATAGAAACAGTTACACCTAATTTAGCATAAGCCTCTGAATCTGATAGAGTAGTGTTTGCATATTTTTTGTAGTAATCTTTTATTTGATTTTTAGTAGAATCCATGGCTCTTACAGAAGCTGTACCATAGTTTTCATTAGGTTGTAGTACTCCACTTCCATAGCACATTGCCATTATATTAATGTATTTTAAGTTTACGTTATTAGATAGATAAGCTTCTAAAACATCTAGTTGTGTTTGTGTAAGTCCTGATGGAAGAACAGGTAGAGTTAAAGAAACCTCAACTCCAGTTTCATCTTGTAACTTCTTTATTGCCTTTGCATTAGCAATATTATTTTGTTTGTTTTGAGCTCCACCTTCTACATCTAAATCTATTCTTGTTAAACCATATCCATTTACAATATCAAGATAAGTGTTATATAAAACATCAATATCTTGAGATGTTTGCCAAAAAGCAACTCCATTAGCTCCGCCAAAAGATATTGTAGCATCTCCACCTAGCAATCTTAATTCTCTTAAAGATTGTTTAATTGCATCATATTGAGAATTTATCTTGCCTTCAGATAAAACAGAGTATCCACCCCATCCCCAATTAACTTTGCCATTAGAGACTGAACCAGTAGACTGAATAAATGCTAAGTTAAAGAATTTAATGCCTGTATCTTGGGATAATTTACTTAAATTTGCGGGCCCTCCAGTATCTTCACCTACATAGTAGCCTTGTTTTGTTACCCAATCTACCATGTCAACATATGGGGCATTTACTTGGGTTGGCCAATTTTTAATTCCTACTCCAGCACCAAAAGAACCAGTAGAAGTTGCTGCATTAACTTTTAAAGACATAGGTAACAAGAGAGATAGTATCATGATGCATGGACAAAAAACTTTCTTAAAGAAGTTTTTTCTCATTATTAATACGCCTCCTAATTTAATTAATATTTTCTTATGTCAATAAAATTCGGGTAAAAGTTTACATGTAATACTGAGATGTAATTTTAGAGTTAACTTTTGAAATGTCATTTAAAGAATTCTTATAGCTAGAACTAGCTAATATTGCAATAGATATCCATTTATTTACAGTGTAAGCCTTTTTGATAAATAAATCAAGCTAGCTTTTATAGAAACTTTAATGAAAGATTAATTGATTTTATATTAATAAATGCAAGTAAATAATTTAGTGATTGAGGTATGGAATAAGCCTTAAAAATTTTACTAAATTTATCAAAGTGTATAGGAATGATGGTTAACTTAGTATATAATGTAAAATAAGAGTGATAATATTCGATAAATAATTACAATATAGTTATTAAGGAGATTATTTTGTATGAATAAGAAAAAAATACTACAAATAATTTTAGCTGGTGCAACTTTTTCAGGAGGAATGTCATTAGCTAATAGTTCTGTAGCTGCTACTGAATTAACTAATGATAATATTTTAGATATAGAAAGCATTATGAATTTAAATGATTCATATGAAGGAAAGGTTGTAAACATTGATAGTAATTTGAGAGTAAGAGAAGGTGCAAGCTTACAATCAACGGTTATAGGATATTTAGTAAATGGTGAAGTAGTTAATATAAAAGGTGAAACTGAAGATTGGTATAGAATTGACTTTAAAGGACACGAAGCATATGTGTCAAAGGAATATGTAGAAGTTACTACCTTAAATAAAGCGTCTAGAGCAGTTCAAAAGGGACAGGTATATAACACAGGTGGAGTAGGGCTAAATGTTAGACAAACTGCTAGTTCAACTTCAGCTAAAATTGGAATGTTAAAAGATGGAGAAGTTGTACAAATCAATTCTAAAAGCGGAGATTGGTATAACATAAGTTATGGTAATAAAACAGGATTTGTACATAGCAAATATATTAAGCTTATTCAAACAACTGAATCTGGTACAAATACTAACATAACTAAAGGAAAAGTAAATAATATTACAAGCAATCTTAGAGTTAGACAAGCTCCAAGCACTAGCGCTTTAACTATTGGCTACCTTTTAAGTGGACAAGAGGTTGAAATAACTGGTGAAAGTGGAGATTGGTATAAAATTAACTTTAATGGAAAAGTGGGATATTCTCATAAAGATTACATAACAAAAATATCTAATGGTTCAGGATCTCAAAACAATAATTCATCATCTAATAATAGTGGTTCCACTGTTACTGAAAAGGATGGAACTGTAAATGCAACAGATGGATTAAGAGTAAGAGAAGGAGCTGGGACAAATACTAAGATACTAGGAGTATTAAATCATGGCTCAGCTGTAAAAATAGTTGATACTAATGGAAGTTGGTACAAAATAAAGTATGGTTCAGGATATGGTTATGTACATAAGGATTATATAAAAGTAACTTCTTCAGGATCTACTGGATCAACAGGTTCAGGATCTCAAAACAATAATTCATCAAGTAATAATAATGGTTCCACTGTTACTGAAAAGGATGGAACTATAAATGCAACAGATGGATTAAGAGTAAGAGAAGGAGCTGGAACAAATACTAAGATACTAGGAGTACTAAATCATGGTTCAGCTGTAAAGATAGTTGATACTAATGGAAGTTGGCACAAAATAAAGTATGGTTCAGGATACGGGTATGTACATAAGGACTACGTAACAATTAAAACATCAAGTAACAATAATAATACACAAGAAAAACCTGATAATAAGCCAGAAGTAGTTGTAAAAAAAGGTGAAGTATATAATACAGGAAGTAATCTAAGAGTTAGATCAGCAGCAAATACTAATTCTATTGTATTAGGATATTTGGTTGATGGAACAAAAGTAGATATTATAGGTAGTGAGGGTAATTGGTATAAAATCAATTTTAAAGATAAAACTGGTTTTGTAAGTAAAGATTATGTAAGGCTAGTAGATGAAAAGCCAACTACTCCAGTAGTACCACCTGTAACTCCAGAAGTTCCAAATGTTCCAGAAGATAAGCCACAGATACCTGATGAAAAACCAGAAGAAAATCTAAAGGTTATATCTATTGGATCTGTTAATGCATCTAACCTAAATGTTAGAAGTGGAGCTGGGACAAGCCATACTATAAAGGGTACAGTAACTCTTAACCATATAGTAGAAATTGTTGGAGAAGAAAATGGTTGGTACAAAATAAAATATAAAGAAGATACAGCATATGTAAGTTCAAAGTATATTAATATAAGTACTGGAGCAAGCAACTATGGATTAACTGTAGACAAATTTGCTGAGTTACAATTCCCTACATTAAATATGGTTCAAAAGGATGGAAAGTGGGTTAATGCTTCTATTGAAGACATTAAATATTATATGAATCCAAGTAACTTTATAAATGATGTTAGTAAATATATGTTTATGAAGTTAAACTATGTAGATGGAATTCCTATGTCTGTAATTAATGAAGTTATACAAGGAAGAGGAATTTTATCTGGAAAAGGTAATGCATTCTTAGAAGGTGCTAAAAAGTACAATGTTAATGTAATGTATCTTCTTTCCCATGCTAGACTTGAAACAGGCAATGGTACATCAACACTATCAAATGGTGTACTAGTAACAGAAGTTGATGGTGTGCCAGTTGAACCAAGGGTTGTTTATAATATGTATGGTGTAGGAGCAATTGATAGTGATCCATTAAGAGGTGGCTCAGAATATGCATATAAACAAGGATGGTTTACTCCAGAGCTAGCAATTTCAGAAGGGGCTAGTTGGATAAGCAAAAACTATATAAACAGTACTAAATACAATCAAAATACATTATATAAGATGAGATGGAATATGAGTTCTACAAGTATTGGATGGCATCAATATGCTTCAGATATAGCTTGGGCAGAAAAACAAGCTAGAATAATGGCACCGTATTTAGAAAAGTGTGGAGTAGCCTTTGAATTCGATATACCAACATTTATAAATTAATTATTTCATTACCTTTAGTATGAGTGGTGTGGATATTTGTTTTGATGTGACTTGGAGAGCAGCGACGGAACAAGCAAAATAAGTATCCACACCACCTTTTTTGTTGATTAATTATTTCCTGTATTATACAATTAAACTAAAATATCGGGTTTAGGGGGAAATATGAAAAAATATGCTTTACAAATTATAATAGGGATTCTTATCTTTATAAATATTATTTCATTAAGTTATATAGTTAAGCTTAATAAAAAAATAGATAGTAATAATAATTATATAAATGGTTTAAGTGGGGAGTTAAACAGTATTAGATTTCAAGCAAAAGATGATAACTCTCTTATAAGTGAAAGTAATGTTGAAATGGTTAATGAAGACTTAGATGCTCTAAAATGCACATATAAAATAAGTCTAGTGTTAAAAGAAATTACAGATACCACTGAAGTTATATATAGGATAAATAATAAGGATTATAAACTTGAGAGGGATGGAGTTAATTTTACTGGAACTATAGATATGCCTCTTTTAAGTGATTATGATCTTCCTTCATACTTGGTTATTAAGAATGGAAATACAGAGAAAGTTGAAAATGCTAAAGGTTTATTTAATTATGATAGAAATATGAGCGAGATTATTAATTATTATGGTTCTATTAGCTATAAAAATGAAATATTAAAACTAAAAGGAAACCTAGAAACTAATATATCTTACTTATCAGGTAGCTATCAGGATGGAATTTTAAATGAAATTCATATAGATAAATATACAGTTGATATTCTTGAGAATAATAAGGTTATTTCATCAAAGGAGTTTGGAATTAATGATGTAGGTACTACTAATAATCTTTCTATGGAAGAAAGTGTAGAGAGAAATTCAAATTATGAAATACAAGTGAATATAGTAGATAATTTAGGTAATAAATATAAGTATTCTTTAGTTAGTGGCAAAGCAACAGAGGTTAATTTTACTGATTTAGATCAGCAATATAGAGGAGAACTTATAGATGTATATAATAAGGATGGACAAGTATTATATGAATCAAATAATTAGAAAATAAGAGCATAAGTATTGATTTTATAAATTAGTTGATATATACTATTTTAGTAAATTAAATAGAGACAGTTCGTGAGCCTCCTGTCAATAAACAAAACTACGGCAACAAAGCATAGGATTTATATTGCTTTTTATTGTCGTGGAAGAATTTCTTCTACGACTTTTTTGTTTTGCATGGCTTGAACTAATTCTCGAAGAATGGGAGAGTAGTTATTATGACAAATGAATTAAAAACAAAAAGACTTGTAAGAACAGCAGTAATTGCAGCTTTATATGCATTATTAACTGTTGCACTTGCACCAATAAGCTATGGAAGTTTTCAGTTTAGAGTATCTGAAATTTTAGTATTATTAGCTTACTTTGATCCATTTTACGTAGGTGGATTAACTTTAGGATGTTTTATAGCTAACTTGCTTGGACCAAATGGAACAATGGATGTTATTTTTGGAACTTTAGCAACATTTATAAGTGTTGGAGCTATAAGCTTAACAGCAAAATATATAAAGAACAAAGCTTCTTTATTTATAGCTTCATTATGGCCAACAATATTTAACGGATTAATTATTGGATGGATGTTAAATATTACTGTAGGAGCACCATTATGGATAACTATTGGAGAAGTTGCATTAGGTGAATTTGTTGTTATTACGATAGTTGGTATTCCAGTATTTAAAATGATACAAAATAGATATACTAAATTACTTAAAACAGAATTTTAAATATAAAGAAGTAGGATAAGGCTCTAGTTTATTTTTGCTAGGGCCTTCTTTTTTAAAGTATAGGAACGTATAAAATTTTAATTAGCTTTTCATATTAAAAAATATAAAATCAAGGATAATAATTTTATAATTTCCTTACCTTTAGTATGAGTGGGGGGATATTTGTTTTGATGTGACTTGGAGCGTAGCGACGGAACAAACAAAATAAATATCCACTCCACCTTTTCTATTCTTTTAAAAATTATACTTGAGAAATACTTGGAGTAAAAGTAGATAATAAAACTTAAAAGTAATCCTAAAGTTAGTTCACTTTCACAAACATGATATAAAATATATATCTTAGAAGACTTTTATACATGGATGCTGTTGTGGAAATAATTTACACAAGCACTTAAAGCAAGTAAAATGAGTTTGATAATAAAATTAAGGGGATGATAAAGTTGAAAAAGAGGAAAGCTTTCTCATGGTTACTTGTAATCGTTTTTATTGTATCATTAATCAGAATGCCTATTTTTACAAGTGCTTCATCTGAAAATGAATCAGTTTTTGTAAAGATTCGTTATAGTAGAGAGGATGCTATCTATGATGGATGGAACATTTGGGCTTGGGAGCAAGGTAAAGAAGGTAAGAGAGTAGACTTTATTGGTGAGGATAGTGAAGGTAAGTTTGCAGTTATTGAGACTAGTAAAGATGCTGAAAAGTTAGGATTTATCATTAGAAAGAGTGTTCAGGGAAATGATTGGGCAGAAAAAGTATTCAATGATGATAAGTTTGTAGAATTAAGTAAGGGTGATACAGAGGTAGTAATAAATCAAAATGGTTCAGAGCCAACATTATCAGAACGTAATATCAAATTAGATTTTGATAGGGTTACAGTAAAGCTTAATTATTTCAGATTTGATGGTAGCTATACTGATTGGGATGTTTGGGGATGGATTGGTAACAAAGATGGACAAGGCTATCCTTTTGTTGAAAGTGATTTTGGAAGAGTAAGTACAATGGCATATAATAATGTAGGTACAGATGATAAGATAGGCTTTATTATAAGGAAATCAGACTGGTCTCAAAAGGATTGGGAATCAGATAGATTTATAAATAAGGTTTATGCTAATAATGATGGATTAATTAATGCGTATGTTGTGCAGGGAGAAGGTACTGTATATTATTCAGAAAAGGATGTAGTAAAGGACCCTAAAATAACATCTGCAAAAATTGACACTTTAAAAGATATAACTTTTAAGACTAACTTTAAGTTACCTTCAAAAGATATATTAAATAAAGTCACACTAAAAAAAGGTAATAATAATGTTGAAATTGAAAGCGTAACAGTAAATGATAATTTAATGGAAGGTACTATTAAGGTAAGAGAAAACTTAGATTTAAATTCTAAATATCAATTGTCCATAGAAGGATTTAATAGTAAAGAACTTTCATTAGGTAAGATATATGATAGTAAAGAATTTGCTGATATATATACTTATTCTGGTTCCTTAGGTGCAAATTATTATAAGGATAAAACAAGATTTGTTTTATGGGCTCCAACAGCAACAGAAGTTAAGCTTGCTTTATATGGTGATAATAGCAAGAACTATACAAACGGTGCTGAAGAAACAATAGTTATGAATAAGGGTGAAAATGGTACATGGTATGTTGAAAAATTAGGAGATTTAAACGGAGAGTATTATAACTACCTAGTAACAATTGATGGAAATATTAATGAAGTTACTGACCCATATGCAAAGGCAGTAGGGGTAAACGGTAATAGAGGAATGGTTGTTGACTTAGCATCAACCAATCCTGAAGGATGGGAAAATGATACGAAGCCAGCATTAGTAGATCCAACAGATTCTATTATTTATGAAATGCATATTAGAGATTTTTCAATAGATGAAAACTCAGGTATTACTTTGGAGTATAAGGGAAAATACAATGGAGTATGGCAATCAGGTACAACTATTCCAGGAAGTGATGTAAAAACTGGTGTTGATCACTTGAAAGAGTTAGGAGTAACAACGGTTCATATACTTCCAACATTTGATCATAGATCAATCGATGAAACAAAATTAGATACAAATCAATATAACTGGGGATATGATCCTCAAAATTATAATGTTCCTGAGGGTTCTTATTCTTCAGATCCATATGCTGGAGAAATAAGAATAAAAGAATTTAAGGAAATGGTTCAAGAATTGCATAAGTCAGGAATTAGGGTGGTTATGGATGTGGTTTATAATCATACAGGTGCTACTTTAGATTCTAACTTAAACTTAGCAGTTCCAGATTACTACTATAGACAAAATTCACAGGGTGGATTCTCTAATGGATCAGGTTGTGGTAATGAAACAGCCTCAGAACGTTCAATGGTTAGAAAGTTAATTGTTGAGTCTGTAGTTTACTGGGCAAGTGAGTATCATATTGATGGATTTAGATTTGACTTAATGGGATTACATGATATTGAAACAATGAAACAAATTAGAACAGAACTTGATAAGATAGATCCAACTATACTTATGTATGGTGAGGGATGGACAGGTGGAGATTCACCATTATCTTCAGAGGAAGCGGCTATTAAAGCAAATACAACTAAGTATGGAAATATGCAAATAGCAGCTTTTAGCGATGATATAAGAGATGGCATAAAAGGTCATGTATTCACAGCTACTGCACCTGCATTTGTAAATGGTGGAGAAGGATTTGAAGAAACCATTAAGTTTGGTATAGTGGCATCTACTGAAAATGAACAAATAGATTATAGTAAGGTTGCAAATGGAACTAAGGCATGGGCTAATCAACCATATCAAACAATTAACTATGCTTCAGCTCATGATAACTTAACTCTATGGGACAAACTTCAAACTACTAATCCAAATGCATCAGAGGAAGAGCTACTATTAATGAATAAAATGTCAGCTGCAATAGTATATACTTCTCAAGGAATTCCTTTCATGCAAGCAGGGGAAGAGTTTGCTAGAACTAAGGTTAATCCAGATGGAAGCCTAAATGAGAATAGTTATAACGCTCCAGATAGCGTTAACAAAATAGACTGGGAAAGAAAGGTTGAATATGGTGATTTAAATAATTATTATAAAGGATTAATATCTCTTAGAAAATCACATAAATCCTTTAGAATGAATTCTGCCGAAGATATTCAAGATAATCTTGAGTTCATAGATGTAGAGGATAAGAATTTAGTGGCTTATACTTTAGATGGGACAGATATAGGAGATTCTTGGGATAAGATAGCAGTATTGTTTAATGCAAATAAGGAAGCAAAAGAAGTAACTTTACCAGGAGAGGATTGGGTTGTAGTAGTTGACCAAAACAATGCTGGTATAGAGAAGTTAGCAACAATTGAAGGTTCAAAGGTTAAGATTCCAGCTCAGACTTCTTATGTTTTAGTTGATAAATCAAGCTTTGATGAAGGAAGCATTGAAGATGGTAATAATCCTGAAAAACCATCAGAAGATACAAATAAACCAACTATTGATAACAGTGAGAGTGGTAATCCAAGCAAAACTGGAGATGAAACTACTGTTTTACCAATAGTAATAATATTATTAGTTTCAGGCTTAGCAATAGGAGTATTTGCTAGAAAGAAACAATCATTAACTAAGTAAATTTCATAAAATTATACCCCTTTATATAAAAAGTTGTAATAATTAATTTGTAAAAAGAGAAGTTGATGTCAATTTCTCTTTTTTATTTAATAAATATTATAGTAAAGCATTATAAAAGGAGTAATTATGATTACATTTGTAAAGAAGAATAAGATATTCATAGTTATAGCTATAATTTTTATTATAATATTAGTATTTGGGCATCATGGATGGAGGTATAAGCAAATTAAATTAATAGCTGGAGGAGTCTTATTTCAAAATGAGGAGTTTAAACAGCAAGATAAGGAAATTATAAATACAACTGACTATGAGAAATATTTTAGACCTTCAAAGCTTCCAATTCTAAATACATCAAGTGAAGTAGAAGTGTTGTTAAATGAATATGGAGGTAGTGATAAAAAAGTAGTTATTCCAGACAATTATTTAATAACTCCTAATAATACAATAATTAATTATTTTTCAGTTCTCAGGGAAGCCGCTAACGTTGAAAGGGATAAGGGTGCTGGTTGTGGTACTATAGGCAGATGGAGAGAACCTTATAGAATAGCATATGAGTTTTTAACAAAAGAATACAAGGAAAAAGTAAGCTATAAAGCTTATGAAAAATCCTTTTTAAATATTCTACACATAAATCTAATTAAGTTTAGAATCGTTAATAATACAGAAAATGAAATGAAGTATTTTTTTGAAATTGAGACCATACAAGGATCAAAAGAGAATGTTGCGAACTTTGTATATTATTATGGCTTTATAAAGCTTTCTAATGAAGATGGTGTATTTAAAATAAAAGATATAAGTATATCACCAGAAGAATATCTTTGTGCACCATATCATGGTTGGAGCTATGATGGGAAATCTAAAGTTGAAATTGAATATGGTGGTTGGTGTAAGCTTGTTAAAGAAATTTATGAGGTGAGCACTGAAGGATACGTAAAGAATATTTATTTTAAGGGAACAGATAACAAGGATTATAGAATAGAATTTTATATTTTAACTAATGATTATGATATAGAAGTCTCTCAATATGTAAAAGAGAATGGAAAGTGGAAGAGTATAAAATTAGATCCTGATAAATGCTTAAAGGAAGGGTAAAGTACTCTTCCTTTCTAGTTTAAGTGGAATATTTATGATAAAATATGCTATTGGAGGTGAGGAGTAATGGATATTAAAGTTGTTAGAGATAATGTTATGAAGTTTAGTTCAAGCTTTAGTAGAGAAGGGGGAACTTCCATACTTAAAGCTAAAGGAGTAAAAGACCTTAAGGGTAAGAAAATAGAAAATATTTATCACATATATGGAAAAGTAAATAGCGAAAATAAAGATTTCAACACGCATATTAAAGTTGATATGAAAACTAATAAGGTATTAGATACAAAGTGCTCCTGCCATACCTTCATAGAAAATAGAAGACATATTAGAAACTATGTTTGTAAGCATATTATAGCTACTAATTTAGCCTTTTATCTTGTTGGAAAATCTAAGACTTTAAATACAAATAAAAGAAGTGAAGAAGTTATAAATAGGAGAAATTTAAAGTTACATATATCAATTAAATGTAGCATGTTAAATGAAGTTAATACATATAAATGTGAGTTTAGAATAGGCGAATCAACTACTCATTTAATTACATCACTTAAAGATTTCTTGGAAAAGGATAAAATTATATTTAATGATTTATTTACTTACGACTCTAAAAGAGACTTTTTTAGTGAAGAGGATACAAAAATAATAGAATTTTTAAAAAGTCATAAGGAAAGAATTAGTGATAGATTCTTAAATTTAAAAGGAAAAGATTTAAGAGAGTTCCTTTCATTATTAAATGCAAGAAAAATAAGTTTTAATTATGATTTTATAACCTATGAATCTAAAGTGAAAAAGGAGAATGTTCCTCTTTCTCTTACAATAAGAGCTGATAATGATAGCTTTATGTTAAGATCCCAGAAGAAGTTTCCTATTTTGTTATCTAATAATGGAGATGTTATGTTTTATGATAGGGATATATATCTTCCCCGTAAGAAGGCTATAGAAACATATCTTCCTTATCATAAATTATTTATAAAAAATAATGAGATAAAGTATGAGAAGAACTTAAAGGTTTTAAATAATCTTCTTTCAGACTTAAAGAGCATTACAAAGAATGTTGTGTTAGATGATGGAACAAGATGGTTCTTAAGAGATATGTCTAAACCTACATTTAGAATATACAAAGTTGGAAAAGAAATTTACTGCAATGTAAAGATTGATTACTGTGGTTATATTATAGATTTAATTAAAGATAAAAATGATAAAAGCTTTTTAAGGGATTTTAAGAAGGAAAGTTTAATAGATATAAAATTAGAAAATGTAGGATTTATAAAAAGAGAAAAAGATTATTTTTATATAGGTAATGGAGAGTTTGACCTTTTAACAACAGGTGTTAAGTTATTAAGACCTATAGGAAAAGTTCAGTTTTCAAAAGAATTTGAAGATATTCAAATATTAGATAGTAGCTTTATTAATTCATCCATAGTAGAATTTGATAACTTTTATAGATTAAACTATGAAGTTGGTGATTTTACAGTTGAAGAATTAAATAGTGCTATTGCATTTATGAAAAAAGGTGAAAGATTTTTCAAAAGTAAGGATAGATATTTAGATTTAGAAGACCCAGGAGTTTGTGAGTTTTTAAATTTAATTGGAGAATTATCAGAAGATAAATTAGGACTTGAAATAGATATAGATAAGAACAAAAGCTTATATCTTCAAGAAAAACTTAGAGTATTAGATTTTATTAAAGGTGGAGATGTTCTCCAAAAAATTGTTCAAAAGCTAGTTAATAATGACTTTAAAAGGTCAGTAACCCCAAAATCCTTTAACGGAACACTAAGAAAATATCAAAAAGAAGGATTTAAGTGGTTAAATGAACTTTCAGAATTAGGCTTTGGAGGAATACTAGCAGATGATATGGGCCTTGGAAAAACAATTCAGGTAATAACTTTTGTTCTTTCTAAAAGGAGTAAAAAAACTTTAATTATAACTCCAACCTCTGTTTTATATAATTGGAAGGATGAATTTGAAAGGTTTGCTCCTAATGTAAGGGTTGGTTTAGTTCACGGAACAAAAGCTCAAAGAAATAGGATGTTAAGTGAAATTAAAAAGTATGATGTGCTTATAACAACCTATGGAACCCTAAAGAATGATGAAAATGAATATGAAAAACTACAGTTTGATTATTGTATTATTGATGAAGGACAAAGTATTAAAAATCCAACTTCAAAAACTACCCTTTCTGTAAAGAAAATCAACTCAAAATGTAACTTTGCTTTAACAGGAACTCCAATTGAGAACAACCTAATGGAACTATGGTCAATATTTGATTTTGTAATGCCAGGTTTCTTATTTACAAAAGAAAGATTTAAGGCGAAGTTTATACAAAATAAAAATACAGAGGAACTTAAGTCTTTAATTACCCCATTTATCTTAAGAAGGGTAAAAGAGGATGTATTAGATGAATTACCAGAAAAGATTGAAAAAAAGTACTTGGTAGATATGACAACAAAACAGAAGTCTATTTATAAGTCTTACGTAAAGGAGATAAAGGAAAAGCTAAAGTCGTCAAAGGGTAACATTAATATGCTTACTTTTATTACAAAGCTTAGAGAGGTGTGCTTGGACCCATCTCTAATAATAGATGATTACAATGGTGGAAGTGGAAAAGTAAATGCATTAATGGAGCTGTTGGACAATTATATTGAAGGAAATAAAAAGATATTAGTATTTTCTCAATTTACTTCAGCTCTTAAAAATATAGAACAGAACTTAGAAGAAAAGGGAATAAACTATATATATTTAGATGGAAGCATAGGTAGCAAAGAAAGGGTAGAGCTTGTTAAAAAGTTTAATGAAGAGCCTTTAATAAGTGTGTTTTTAATATCCTTAAAAGCAGGTGGTGTAGGACTAAACTTAACATCTGCAAGTGTTGTTATTCACTTTGACCCGTGGTGGAACCCAGCTATTGAGAATCAAGCTACAGATAGAGCCCATAGATTTGGGCAGAAGAATGTAGTGGAGGTAATTAAGCTTATTTCTAAAGATACCATAGAAGAAAAGATTCTATTATTACAGGAAGATAAGAAGGAGCTTATAGAGAGCTTAATGGATGAGAAAGAAATGGATGGAAAGAAGTTTAAGAGACTAAGTGAAGATGAAATATTAAGTTTATTAGGATAAGCTTTAACAAAACAATTGTATATACTTTCCATATGCTCTGATATAATAAGTATATAAGTAATTTATAGGGGGTATTATATGGATTTAATAGGGTTAATTATAATTTTTATTATTATAATTTCTATTAAAAATGCTATTAATGGAAATGGTAGATTATATAGTGGACATGATGATGGACCATGGTATGGGGATTCTGGAAGTCATAGTTCTGGTTGGTTTTTTAATAATAATGATGACTGCGATTGTGGATTTGATTGTGATTGCGACTGTGATAGTGGAGATTGTGATTGTGGCTGTGATGATTAAAAAGTATTGCCAAAATAGAAATTTTCTAATATACTAATTAAAGATAGATTTCAAATGAAACGAGGGAAGTTTGTGAGTGTTTAGTATCAAAAAATAGTACATTTAAATATTAATTCTTAAAGATAGGGCCATAAAAGCCTTTATTTGTCATGGAATTAATTAAACTATTTTAAGATACAAGTCCACGAACTTACTTTAGGGTAGTATTATATCTACCTTATTAAAGTTGAATTTTTAAGCTGTGGAGGTATCCATAGCTTTTTTTAATGTTATAAAATATTGAAATCTGTCAAAGGGTTCGTTGACTTAAATAGAGTTAAGGAAGGTTTAAGAAATGGATAAAATATCATTAGATAAATTAAATTATTATGATTTAAAGGAAATAGTAAAATCTTATTGTGTTAGTGGTTTGGGTAAAACATTAATAGATAAATTAGAACCAAGTTCAAACCTTAAGGTTGTAAATAGAAGATTAGATGAAACTTCAGAGGGAAGAAAGCTTTTAGATGTTTCTTATCATCTACCTCTTGAAGGAATACACAATATATTTCCTCTTATAGATAAGATGGATAAGGGAGGAGTTCTAGAACCATCAGATTTAACAATGGTTTCAGATTTTTTAAGAGGATGCAGAAAAGTAAAAATGTTCTTAAAGGACAAGGAAGGATATGCCCCTACTTTATGTTCTTATTCAGAAAATATAAGTGATTTATCTTACATAGAAGAAGAAATAAATATATCTATAAGAGGTTCTGTAGTTGATTCAAATGCATCTAAAGAGCTTAAAAAAATAAGAAAACAAATTGATATATGTGAAGGAAAAATAAAAGAAAAGCTAGATAAGTTTTTAAGAAATAGTAGCAATAAAGAATGCATTCAAGAGTTTTTTATAAGCCAAAGAAATGGAAGATATACAATTCCAATTAAAGCTGCCTATAAAAACAAGGTGGCAGGCTCAATAGTGGAAGTGTCATCAAAAGGGACAACAGTCTTTATGGAGCCAGATATAGTGTCAAAGTTTACTTCAGAGCTTAGTGTATTACAAGCTGAAGAAAGTATGGAAGTTTATAAGATACTAGCCATATTAACTGAGATGATATATGAAAGAATAAAGGATTTAAAAATGAATGTAGAAGTAATATCAGAGTATGATATGATTTGGGCTAAAGCAAAATATAGCTTAGACATTCAAGGAATTAAGCCTAAGGTTAATGATTATGGATATACAAAAATTATAAAAGGAAGATATCCATTAATAAAGAATGGAGTACCATTAGACTTTGAAATAGGTAAAGATTATAGAACTTTAATAATAACAGGACCTAATGCTGGAGGAAAAACAGTAGTTTTAAAGACATTAGGAATGTTAACACTAGCTGTTCAATCAGGTTTTCATATTGGAGCTAAAGAGGGGACGGAAATTAGTATATTCCAAGATGTATTTGTTGACATTGGAGATAACCAAAGCGTTGAAAATGCATTAAGTACTTTTTCATCCCATGTACAAAATTTAGCTAGAATAATAAAGGAATCAGGCAAGTCCACACTTTTACTATTTGATGAAATAGGAAGTGGTACAGAACCTAATGAAGGAGCAGCTTTAGCCATTGCAATTTTAGAAGAACTATATCATAAGGGTTGTATAACAGTTGCTACAACACATTATGGAGAAATTAAAGATTACTCACACAACCATCCAGACTTTGAAAATGCAGCTATGGAGTTTAAGAAGGAAACATTAGAACCTTTATATAAGCTAACCATTGGAAAAACAGGAGATAGTAATGCTCTTTATATATCTAAAAAGATGGGGATTTCTGATTCTATTATAGAAAGAACTAGAACATATATTGAGAATAAAGACTATAATTATGAGACTATTAAAGAAAGCAAAAAGAAGAAGGTTAAAGAGGTAGAAAGTGAAGAAAAGTATTATGATTTCTCTGTTGGAGATAAGGTGCTTCTTTTAGATAAGAATGATTCTGCAATTATATACAAAGGCAGAGATGAATTTAATAATGTTGTAGTACTTTATAATAAAGAGTTTATTGAGATTAATTATAAAAGGGTTAAGTTGGAGCTAAAGGCCGAGGAGCTTTACCCGGAAGGATATGACTTAAATCAGCTATTTGTAAGCTATAAAGAGAGAAAACTTGAAAGAGATATTGAGAGAGGTTCTAAGAAGGCTTTAAAGAAAATAAGGAAAGATCATTTAAAGTAAACTTGAACAGACTTTGAAAATCAAAGTCTCTTTTGTAACTAGTATTTAATATTTTTGTAAATAAACTATTAGCTGGACTGGTACAATAAGGGGTAGAGGTGAGATAATGAAAAGAAAAATATCTATTGTAATAATGCTTATCATTCTTAGTTTTACAGTTATTTCTTGTGGTGCAAAAGAATATGAGTTAACTCTTACAAAAAATACACAAATTGAAAATGCCGATGACATTGTAATGACTATAAAAGATAAAAGTGATAAAGAATTAGACTTAGTTATAGAGAATAAAACTGATGATGAATATGTATATGGATATGTATTTGAATTAGAAGTAGAAAAGGATGAGAACTGGTATAGGGTTCCTTTCAAAGATAATGTGGCTTTTATTGAAATTGGGATTATATTAAAACCAAAGAGTAATAATAATGAAAATATAAAGTTAGATACATGCTTTGGGGAATTGAAAAAAGGAAAATATAGAATAGTAAAAGAGTTTTATAAAGATGAAGAAAAGAAAAAGGTATTTGTAGAGTTTTCTTTATAAATTATAAAAAGTCTCAGCAATATAAATTGACTGAGACTTTTTCTTATTGTGTAAAAGATTCAAAATGAATTCTATCTTCTGGAACACCAAGCTCTGATAAAGATTTTTTCACACTATTCATAAATGGAGGTGGTCCACAAAAGTAGAAGTCACCATTTAAAGGTGTATTCTTTTCAAGCCATTCCTTTGTTACATATCCTGTTTCCGTATAGTCTATTCCTTTTATATCTGACTTTAAAGGATCGGAATAAAAGACAAAGTTTTTAAGGCCGTTTATATCAGCGAAATAATCTATATCATTTTTAAAAGGATGTACAGAAGAGTTTATAACTGCTTGAATAAATGTGATATTTTTTCGCTTAAGTGCTTCATAATAAAGCATAGAAATTAGGGGAGTAATCCCTATACCACCAGATATAAATACTAGTGGGGTTTCAGTAGAACTTTCCCTTAAAGTAAATAGGCCAGTTGGAATCATAGCTTCAATTGAATCGCCTATATTTAGTGAATCATGTAGGTAGCTACTTATAAGGCCTCCATCTACTTTTTTAACACTTATTCTATAAACATCCTCATTAGGAATCATAGATAAGCTGTATGTACGTATAATGTCTTTATATTTAGGATTATCAGTTTTTATTCTAATAGGAAGAAACTGACCTGCTATATGTCTTACTAATTTAGCGCCATCTTTTGCTTTAAAATAAAAAGATTTGATTCCTTCACATTCTTTAGTTACATCAAATAGAACAAGCTCCCTAAATCCTGACCATTTTCCACTTGTTAAAGTCATAAGTATCACTTCTTTCTAAAAGTTTATCTTATAATTATTATTAGTATATATTGCAAAAATAACAATTAAGATTTTGTAAATTATTAATTAATATTAAAAGTCAATCATTTTTATACTTATTCTTAAATAAATTATAGAAGATATAAGATGTTAAATCTTAATATAATTATATGAAGATGGAGGGATGAAAGTGGCACGTTTTACATTACCAAGAGATATATATCATGGTGAGGGATCTTTAGAAGTGTTAAAGACCTTAAAAGGTAAAAAAGCATTTATAGTAGTAGGTGGAGGATCAATGAAAAGGTTTGGTTTTCTACAGAAGGCAGAAGATTATTTAAAAGAAGCAGGCATGGAAGTAGAACTTTATGAAGGAGTAGAACCAGATCCATCAGTAGAAACAGTTATGAAGGGCGCAGAAGCTATGAGAAACTTTGAACCTGATTGGATTGTTTCAATGGGTGGGGGATCAGCTATAGATGCTGCTAAGGCTATGTGGATTTTCTATGAGTATCCTGATTTTACTTTTGAAGAAGCAATTGTACCTTTTGGATTACCTGAACTTAGGCAAAAAGCAAAATTTGTTGCAATACCATCAACTAGTGGTACAGCAACAGAAGTTACAGCTTTTTCTGTTATAACAAATTATACTGAAAAAATAAAATATCCACTTGCAGATTTTAATATAACTCCTGATATTGCTATAGTTGACCCAAATTTAGCACAAACTATGCCTAAAAAGTTAGTAGCTCATACAGGAATGGATGCATTAACTCATGCTATTGAAGCTTATACTGCATCACTTAAGTCTAATTTTTCAGATCCATTAGCTATGAAAGCTATAGAAATGGTTAGAGATAATTTAGTTAAGTCTTATGAAGGTGATGAAAAAGCTAGGAGTTCAATGCATGATGCTCAATGCTTAGCTGGTATGGCATTTTCAAACGCATTATTAGGAATTGTGCATTCAATGGCTCATAAGGTGGGAGCAGTATTTCATATACCTCACGGATGTGCAAATGCAATATTCTTGCCATATGTAATTCAATATAATAGAAAGAACTGTGAAGATAGATATGGTGATATAGCAAAAATGTTAAAGCTAGAAGGAAATACAAATGGTGAATTAACTGATTCATTAATAAAAATGATAGATGATATGAATGATAAGTTAGCTATTCCTCATACTATGAAGGAATATGGTGTAACTGAAGATGATTTTAATGATAACTTAAAATTTATATCTCATAATGCAGTACTTGATGCATGTACAGGGTCTAATCCAAGAGAAATTGATGATGAGACAATGGAAAAGTTATTTAAATGTACTTATTATGGAGATAAGGTGGGATTTTAATATATTTAAGAAGCTCGTAGATAATACGGGTTTCTTTTTATTATTTATGAAGTTATATTATTGGACACCGAGAGGATAATTTGGGATGTTTTATTTTTTATTATTTACAGAGTATGGTAATAAATGTATCATTTAAGTATAGAATAAAATAAAAGGAATGATGATATGAAGGGGATTATAATTTGGTTTTTAGCTAATTGTTTAATAACTTACTTTGTTAATGATATTCTATTAACAGCCTTAATTTCATTTTTTACATTTCCATTTCTTTTTGATAATTTTATTAAACAAATTAAGAGATATAGAAATAAAGAAATTAAATACACTACTAAACATTGGAGTTAATTATGTTGGTGGAAGTATAATTGAATTTATTGTAATTAATATTGGAATAAACCTTGTTAACGGTGCTTATTCCATGTATGTTAATAATAATACTTATGAAATTTTAAGCCTTATATTCGAAATCATATTGGGAATAATAATGATAATTGGTGGATTACAGTTAATAAGAGATAAGATAAATAAAGAAAAATTTAAAAATAGAACTTCTATGTAAATCCATAGAAGCTCTATTTTGTGATTATTTTATGATAATTCATAAAAGGTAAGGGTTCTGAAGATAAGTTTGTGGGAAGAACTTATCTTCTAAAGGTAATTAGTACTAAAGGTACTATAATTATTATAGGACAAGCAGAAAAAATAGTAAGTATGCAAAATTAATAATTTAGTGTTTATATTTAATATGTTTTACTTTAATGTATTTATGTGGTAAAAAATCCTCTCTTCTTTAAAAGTAGAGAGGATTTTCATTATTATAAAAGGCAAGAGATATTAAATAAGCGTTATATATAGTATATACTATCTCTATTTATATTATTTTGTTACAATAAAATATTTTATTTTTATGTACTTTTCTGTAATGAAGAGCTATAATATATAATCTAAATAGATTATAGGGAGGAAATACAAATGATAAATAAGATAGGTAAAATAACAATATACGTAAATGATCAAGGAGAAGCAAAGGAATTTTGGACTAAGAAAATGAACTTTGTAGTAAAGGGTGAATATCCAATGGGACCTAATATGACTTGGTTAGAAGTAGGACCAAGTGAAGATGAGTTTACTACATTTGTACTATATAATAAATCTTTAATGGAAAAGCAAAATCCAAATACATGCACTGGTCATCCATCAATTCTTTTAAGTACAACTGATATTGATAAGACTTATGAAGAGTTAAAGAATAATGGAGTAGATGTTACAGACATAATGAAAATGCCATATGGAAGCATGTTTACTTTTAAAGATCAGGATGGAAATCCTTATATTATAAGAGAAGATAAATAAATAGTTAGAGACCTTATTTAATGGGGTCTCTTTTATATTTTCCTTACCTTTAGTATGAGTTTGGTGGATATTTGTTTCAATGTGACTTGGAGCGCAGCGACGGCACAAGCAAAATAAATATCCATCACACCTTTTTTAATAGGATTTAGTTGATTGAAAATACATAAAAGCCTATAATTGTATTATATTGGGTGAGAGGTGCAGAGATGAGTGAGAAGGCGTTTTTTAATTCTATTGCAGAAGAATGGGACAAGACTAATGAGGTAAATAAAGAAAAGATAAATTTTCTTTTATCAAGAGTTCATATACAAGAAGGAGATAAAGTTCTTGATATTGGCACAGGGACAGGAGTATTAATTCCATTTATAAGAGAATTTAATAAAATGGGTGAAATTAATGCTTTGGATGTTTCAGAAGGTATGTTACATAAAGCAAAAGAGAAATATAACAACCTTCCTAATGTAAAATTTACTTTATTAGATGTAGAAGAGGAAAAAGTAGAAGGGAAATATAATAAAATAATTCTTTATTCTATGTTTCCACATTTAAAAAGAAGAGAGGATACTATAAGAAAGTTGGTAACTGAAAACCTATGTGAGAGTGGTAAGTTAATAATAGCTCATTCAAGTAGTAGAGAGTTCTTAAATAACATGCACAGCAGAAAAGATAAGAGGGTAAAAAAGGATAGGTTAATAGAAGTTAATAAGCAAAAAAAACTCTTTAAAGAGATTGGACTAAATGTCTATGAAGCCTTTGAAGATGATAATATTTACTACTTGATTATTAATAGATAGCAAAAGGGGGAGAATTTATGAAGAGTAAGAAGATTGTACTATCTGGATTATTCATTGCACTAGGGATTGTTGTTCCAATGATATTTCACACAGTGAATTTAGCAGGTCAAATATTTTTGCCAATGCATATTCCAGTACTTCTAGCAGGTTTTGTTCTTGGACCAATTTATGGAGGAATAGTAGGAATAATTTGTCCTGTTATTAGTGGATTAGCCACAGGAATGCCACCACTAATGCCTAATATGCCAATTATGGCCTTTGAGCTTTGTGGTTATGGAATATTAACTGGTTTCCTATATAATAAGAGTAAAATGTTATATCCATCACTTATAGGTGCAATGATAGGTGGAAGAATTTTTGCTATAATAGGAGCTTTTGTTGTATCTATTACAGTGGCACCAGCTGTTCATCCAATACTGTTTGTAGTTGGTGGTCTTGGTAAGGCAATTCCAGGTATGATTGTTCAACTAATTGCAATACCATTATTAATGCAAATAATAAATAGAAGTGAAGTAGCTCAAAATTTATTACAATAGAAAAGAATGGAAAGCTATTAAAATATAATAGCTTTCCTTACCTTTAGTATGAGTGGGGGGAATATTTGTTTTTATGTGACTTGGAGCGTAGCGACGGAACAAGCAAAATAAATATCCACTCCACTTTTTTAAAATCTAAAAATGGCTGTCTATTTCATTTTTTCTAATTCTCTTTATTTCCTTCTCCCTAAGACCTGTACAACTTTTGATTTCATCATAAGTTGCCCCATCAATTAGCATTTCCTTTGCTCTATTATAAGCAGAATGTATATCCATATTAAATACCTCCTTTATAATAAGATACAATATTATTTTTACTCAATAGCTTGTTTTTATTCTTTATAACTATAGTGAATTTTAACAAAAAATGTATTTTGAAATTTAAAAGTATGATATAATAAAAATATAATTAAATATCAAACCAATATATCAAGAGTTAGGGTAGAGATTTAGCTCAGTGACCCTATACCAACCTGTTTTTATAGCAAGGTGGTTCAGCTAAAAGTCGATAAGGAGGTGAATTTATGGTGGTTTAATCTCTTCTTATCTTAAAGGTAAGAAGATTTTTTTCATTTAAAAATAAAAATTCGAGGAGATGTTTAATATGAATGCAAATGGAATTGCTAGAGGATATATGACAAGAAATAGGGATGATTTTAAATTTTTAGTACATGTAATAGAATGCTTAGCTAGAGAATTTGAGAAAGAAGTAACTTTTAAAGATTTAGGATGTGAAAATTATATAGTAGGTATTGATGGATATGAGGTAAATCTTTCAAAGGAAATAATTTGTAGTCATAAGAATGGGTATAGACTAGACAAATATATTTTAGAAGAAGCAGAGAAAAAAGGGTTCTTCTTCGATAGGTTTAGAAGCGGATATATAAAATGTTGCTTTGGATTATTTTAATTAAATTAATCCAGATATAATTTTCTCAGAGAATTCTTTTGATACCTTAATTAAGTTAAATAATACAATAAGAGCACTTAAGCATGATGAGTACTTAAGGGATGAAAACATTGCTGTGTTAACAATGGAAGCAAAGAAGAAGGTAAGGCTTAAGAAAGGAATTGAGGATAATTTTAAGGGAACTGTTGAGTCTATAAGAAGATTTAAAGGGCTTGAAAGTGATGTAGTAATTATTCCTGACTTAAAGCATGATTTTATGAATGATGAGGATTTAAGGAATATATTATATGTTGGAATGTCTAGAGCTAAGGCTCATGTAATTTTGATTGTTGATATTAAATCCTTAACTAGAAAACAGGCAAGTAGTTTCAAGAAGGAGATTAAGGAAAAGCTTTTATAAATTGATGAAGTAGCTGGTGAGTGATCACTGGCTATTTTTATTTGGAGAATTTTAAAATGCAACAAGTTAAAAAGATAAGTTCTTAAGTTGTTAACAAGTTAAGAACTTAAGAAGATAACAAGTTAAGAAGATAAGAACTTAAGAAGTTATAGTAATAATGAGGGCTTGTGGGATTATCGTTAGAAAAGCAGAAGTAAATAAAAGAATTCTAATTTAGCGGTGATGATGAAGTTATGAGATAAAAACTTTAGGGAAGAGTTAAGATAATAATTAAGAAGCTTAGTGATAATAAGTAAATGAGGATTAAAGATTTAAATTAGAAATAAAATATATGGACTTAGTATGTCAAATTGTAATATGAATTTTGATTATGTATAATTATGGTATAAGGTTTGACGGAGGGAAATAGATGATAGTTTATAAAGCTACTAAAGCTGATTTTATAAAACATGTAGATAACGATGAGATAAGTATAGCAATAGAAAGAGCTTATAATAGAAGGATAGGAAAAGTAAAAAACTCTGAGAAAAGAGCGTGGAAAAATTCTATGTTATATATGTATAAAGCACTCAATATACCTCAGATTCCAGATGATGCAACTGTTGCTATAGAATACAGAATACCAGCCACATCAATGAGAATAGATTTTATACTTGCAGGTTTAGACAAGAGTGATAAGAAAAATGTAGTTATTATAGAATTAAAGCAATGGGAAGAGATAGATGAGGTGCCAGATGAAGATGGAATAGTAAAAACATTTATTAATAAAGGAAAAGTGAGGACAACTCATCCTTCATATCAAGCGTGGACATATAGTTGTGCTATAGAGGATTATAATGAAGGTGTAGAGAAGAATAAAATTGCATTGCATCCATGTGCATATTTGCATAATTATGTAAAAAGAGAAAACGATCCATTAACATCTCAAATATATAGCAATTATTTAGAAAAGGCTCCTGTTTATACTCAAGGTGAAGTTATTAAACTTCGTGAATTTATAGCAAGATACGTGTATAAAGGTGATAATGAAAAAGCTTTATATGATATAGAAGGTGGCAGAATAAGGCCATCAAAATCTCTTCAAGATGCTTTAAAGTTAATGCTTGATGGAAATGAAGAGTTTAAGTTGATGGATAATCAAAAAGTAGTATTCGAAAAAATAAGAAAAACTGTCTTTAAGAAAATGCTTAGTGGTAAAAAGAATGTTTTTATAATTAAAGGGGGACCTGGTACAGGAAAATCTGTTTTAGCAATAAATCTATTAGTAAAACTAAATTCTGCTGGATATGTTACACAGTATGTTTCTAAAAATTCTGCTCCTAGAGAGGTATACCAGGTTAAGTTAAAAGGAAATTATACTCAGAAGTATATTGGTTCTTTATTTAAAGGATCGGGATGTTTCATCGATTCACAAAAAGATGAAATAGATGTACTTTTAGTTGATGAAGCACATAGGCTTAACGAGAAATCAGGCATATTTAAAAATAAAGGTGAAAATCAGATTAAAGAAATAATTAATTCTGCAAAATTATCCGTTTTCTTTATAGATGAGGAGCAGAGAGTAACTTTAAGCGATATTGGCTCTATAGATGAAATTAGACGACTAGCAAAAGAAGCAGGAGCTAATGTAATAGAAGATGAATTAACGGCTCAGTTTAGATGTAATGGATCTGATGGATACTTGAATTGGATTGATGATGTTCTCGAATTAAAAAATACTGCTAATTTTGATGGTTTTGATTTTGATTATGAAATTGAAGTTGTTGATAATCCAAGTGAAATGAGAGAAAAAATATTAGAAAAGAATAAAGTTAATAATAAAGCTAGACTACTTGCGGGATACTGTTGGGATTGGATAAGTAAGGGGAATTATAATAATTATGATATAGTTTTTCCTGAGTATAATTTTAAGATGAAATGGAATCTAACATCTAAAGAACCTTGGGCAATAGGTAAAAATTCAGTTAATGAAATTGGATGTATTCATACATGTCAAGGCCTAGAGTTTGATTATGTTGGGGTTATAATCGGAGAAGATTTAAGATATGAAAATAACAGAGTAATATCGGATTTTAGTAAAAGGGCTAAAACTGACCAGAGTTTAAAGGGGATTAAGAAGTTATATAAAAATGATAAAGAAAAAGCTGATGAAATTATAAAAAATACTTATAGAGTTCTAATGACCAGAGGTATGAAGGGATGCTATATATATTGTGTCGATAAAGAATTACAAAAATATATAAAAGATCGTATAAATAATATGACAAAGAATATTGGATATAAAGAGATTGATTATTTATATCAAGAAAATTTAATTAATAGATAAAAAAATTATAGAAAGTAATAAAATTTTAAATAACGTTTTAGAAAAGAGGTATTATTATGAAAGAAACAATAGAGAGAATAAGAAAGTTTAGAGAAGATAGAGAATGGGACCAGTTCCACACTCCAGCTAATTTATCAAAAGCAATTTCAATAGAAGCAAACGAACTATTAGAAAACTTTTTGTGGGATGAAGAAAATTATAATCTTCAAGCTGTTAAGGAAGAACTTGCAGATGTGCTAGTTTATTGCGTACATATGGCAGATGCTCTAGATGTAAATATTGAAGAAATAATAAACATGAAAATGGATAAGAATGAAAAGAAGTATCCAGTAGAAAAGGCAAAAGGAAATGCTAAAAAGTATACTGAGTTGTAGAATAAGTATTTAGGTAATAGATTTTATCTGTTACCTTTTTTATTCTTTAGGAAATTGAATTTCTCTAAAAGAATGTATTAACAGTATTTAACATATTCATGATATAATAAAACTATATTTATATAAATGATTAAAGGGGAGGGGCAATGAACAAAATAGAAGAATTTTATGATAACCAATATGAAGAATGGGATAGATTCTATAAACATCCTGTAGAATTTGAGATGACAAAAAGATATATAGATAGTTATATTCCTAATAATAGTCTAGATATAATTGATATTGGGTGAGGCCCAGGTAGGTACTCCTTTTATCTAGCAAGTAAAGGGCATAGGTTACTCTTTTAGATTTATCAAAGCATAATATAGATACTGCTAAAGAAAAGTCAAAGGAGCTTGGAATAAACCTTGTAGAATATATTAAGGGAAATGCATTAGAGCTCGAAAATATAAAAAAGAAATATGATGTTGTTTTGCTCATGGGTCCTTTATATCATTTAGTTAAAGAAGAGGATAGAAGAAAAGCATTAAAGGGAGCATTAGATCTACTAAAAGATGATGGAATAATAGTTGCCTCTTTTATAAGCAATTATGCACCCCTTCAAGATTCATTTAGATATTTTGATTTGACAGGAAATGAACCTTATGATGCACTTAAATATATAAATAATGGGGCAAGTGATGGCACAGAGGGTTTTACTATTGCTTATTTTTCATCAAGTGAGGAAGCAAGGGAGCTAATGAGGAGTTATGGATTGAAAGAACTTGTTTTTGCAGGAGTTGAAAATATTCTTGGATGCAAGGAAGAAGAACTTATCAAGAAACCTAAAGAGGAAATTAAAAAATGGCTTGAAGTTTGTTTCGAACTAAGTAGAGATGAAAAATTATTGGGCACAAGTGAACACTACTTATATATAGGTAAAAAGTAAAAAAGGAGGGTTATTATGAGTAAATTTCAAGTGCTTTATCAAACTACAAATACTATTTTAAAGGTTAATGCTGATACAAATGATAAATTCATAGTTCGAGCAGGGGCAATGGTTGCTATGGATGATGTTTTTGACATGAAGTTAAAATCAGGTGGGGTTAAAAAAGCCATTGGAAGAATGTTTGCAGGACAAAGTACATTCCTTCAAGAATATACTGCTAATTCACAGGGGGAATTACTACTTTCACCAACATTTTTGGGGGATATTCAATTATTTGAAATGGATGGTAGTAGAAATTATAGGTTAGGACAAAATGCTTTCTTAGCTAGCTATGGGAATATTGAGTTAAAAACAAAAGGTGCTGGTGGAAAAGGTATATTTTCTGGAGAAGGGCTATTCCAAGTTGAAGCTATTGGTGCAGGAACATTAGCTTTATGTTCCTTTGGAGCAATTCATAAGAAGACATTAAATCCTGGAGAAAGATATATAGTAGATACTAATCACTTGGTTTTATGGGAAAGTTCTTTAAATTACAAAGTTGAAATGATATCTAATGGACTTACATCTTTAGTTAGTGGTGAGGGATATATATGTAAGTTTGAAGGTCCAGGGGAAGTATGGATCCAAACTAAGAATCCATCATATTTAGTATCACCAGGCTCATAAAATTAAATAGGTTAATAATAAATAGGTATAGAGTTTTATTCTATATCTATTTTTGCTTTATAGAAAATATCAATATATAAATTAATAAAATTAATATATTGAAGTTCGATATTAAAATAATTAATATGCAAATTAATAAAATTAATATTTGTTGTTGACATTTTGTGAGTGTAGGAATATATTAGAAGCATAAGGAGTGATAGATGGTGTTTAAAGCAATAACTGTTTGTCCTGTATGTGGTAAGAAACTAAGGATAACTAGATTAAAATGTTCAGATTGTAAAACTACTATAGAAAATGAATTTGAATTTTCAAAGTTTGATTATTTATCAAAGGATCAATTAAAGTTTATTGAGGTTTTTATAATGTGTAGAGGAAGCATTAAGGATGTGGAGAAGGAACTTGGTATTTCTTATCCAACAGTAAGAGCAAAGCTTGATGAAGTTATATCTGCATTAGGTTATAAAAGGATTAGTAAACCTGTGAAGTCATCATCTAGTGAGGTAATAGAGGCATTAGAGAAGGGTGAAATTTCACCACAAGAAGCAATAGAAAGAATGAAAGAAGATTAAGGAGGGCTGAGAATGAGAGCGGATTTATTAAAAGTACTTACAATGGTATCAGAAGGTACGTTAGAGGTTGAAAAGAGTGCGGACTTAATTGAGGCAATGTACAAAAAAGAGGATAAAGCAATAGGGAATGTAAATTATGATAGGAGAATGTTTAAGGTTAGGGTTGATTCATCTGCTGGTGATAATGTAAAAGTTAATCTTCCTGTAGCAGTTATTACTTCAATTTTAAAGGCTACTGGTAAGCTTCCAATTAAAGTAGAGGACATGGAAGGTATAGATTTAGAAGTAATGACAAGTGCAATTATTAGTTCTCTTGATAATGAAATGTTAGGTGAAATAGTAACTGTAGATTCAGCAAATGGTGATAAAGTTAGAGTGGTAATCGAGTAGGTGTAGAATGAAGATAAAGGTTAGGACTATTGAAAGAAAGTTTACAATTTATATTCCTAATTTCTTACTTACAAGTGGAGTTAGAATAGCCAATTTTGTGAGTAAATCTTTAGTAGAGAACAATGTAAGTAAAGATGGCATGGATAAAGTAAATGAATATATGAATGCCTTGGATATGGATTTTATTTTAGTTGCAATGAAAGAGCTAAAGAAATACAAAGGATTAGAAATGGTTAATATTAAAGCAAATGATGGGACGGAAGTTCTTATAAAAATGTAGTATTTTAATTTACAAATAATAAAAACACCTAGTACTTAGAAGTATTAGGTGTCTTTTTTGAGTATTCAGTAGCCATAGTTAGGTACTGTTAAAACTAATATGTCTACATCTATCCTCAATAATATTATTACCTATAGAGAATATTATATACATTTAAATACATTTTTTTATTGTTTGTATTCATCATCTTCAATATAGGTGCTTTCTAATTTGAATTTTCCATCATCAGATGTATATGATCTTATACAAGCTTTATCTTCTCCATCTACTTGTAGAGTATACATTATTCCAGAGTAATATGTAATGTCGTCTAATTTATTAGATATTAAATCACATGCATTAGTAAAGGTCTCAAGTTCTTCTGTTCTGCTTGATTTAGGAACATTAATTTTTATATCTAATATTTTTATGCTATTCTCTGTTGTGTATGAAATAGTACAATCTTTGTAAGTAGACTTTATAATATCGTGAAGCTCTCCCTCAGTTAAGTTACCTGTATTAGTATCATTTAAGCCTTCTTTAGCTGTACAACCTATTAAAGTAAAAACAATAGTTAGCCCTATAAAGAATTTAAATAATTTCTTACTCATAAGTCCTCCGTATAATTACCAAAAATATATATTTAAAGTATATCACATATATTAATATAACAATATGTAAAATATTACCAGGGAAATGAAAGTAGAAATGTTTGAATAATTACAAAGAATAGAATAACTTTATTTACAAATTAAAATAGACTGCTACAAGCAGTCTATTTTCTTACCTTAAGTACGATGGGAACGGATATTTATTTTGGTGTGACTTGGAGCCTGCGACGGAACAAGCAAAATAAATATCCACGCCACCCTTTTTATGTTCTTTCTTTAAATTCAAACCTACACATTTTACATGTAACAATTATCTTTTTTTGCCCCCTAGGCAATCTAAGCTTTTGTCCACAATTTGGGCATTTAACTATCTTATATTGTCTTTTTTGATTAATAACATATTTTAATTGACTAAATATTAAAGGTATATTTTCAAGACTTGTCCTTGGCATATTATCAGGTAATCTTTTGCCAAAACGGAATAGTACTTTATTAGCTAAATTAGTGAATTTGTATAGTTCGTTAGATCTTTTATAGATATTCTTTGAAAAAGCTCTATAAATTACATACAAAGTAACTAAAGTTCCTAGTAAACGAGTATGTTTTCCTAGGTTTAAGATCAAGCTTATAAACAATAAAAAGATAGATAAAACATCAAATCCATATGTCCCTTTAAAAATGTTCATTTTAATCACCTCTTATCTTAAAAATTATTGTATCATAAATATAAAGAAATAGTTATAACAAAATGTAAACTTTGAACTAGAATTCATTTATTCTTAAGAAATACAAAGGAGAGATAAGATGTTTGATATTAAAATGTTTCATGGATTAGATTTAGAAGAAAGATTAAAAACTATGGTACAAATGCTAGAAGGATTAGTTAGTGGAGATGAGGAAGATATTACAAAGCTTTGTAATGCTTCGGCTTTAATAAATGCGTTATTAGGAAGAGTTAATTGGTGTGGGTTCTATTTAAATAAAAATAATGAACTAATTCTAGGACCATTTCAAGGAATGCCAGCTTGTACTAAGATACAAATTGGAAAGGGGGTATGTGGTACAGCTGCAAAGGAAAGAAAGGTCTTAAGAATAGATAATGTACATGAATTTGAAGGGCATATAGCTTGTGATGCAGCATCTAATTCAGAAATTGTACTTCCTATAGTTGTTAATGACAAGGTGGTAGGGGTACTTGATATTGATAGTGATGAGTTTAACAGATTTACAGAAATAGAAGAAAAATATCTTATTGAAGCTGTAGAAGTATTAATTAAATTCGTAAATTTTGACAAAATATCCTACTTATAATAGATGAATGGTAGGGATAATTCGTAACATAACGAATTATATTGAAAAAAGTTAAAAAAATATATTGATTTTTTCTTGTGTACTATGTTATAAATAATTGTGCTTACGAATTATATTTGCAAATATTATTTTAAAGTTCGATTTTTTATTGTAAACAGGGGGAAAACTAATGAAAAAATTTATAGCTTTATTAGGAGCAGTAGTATTATCAGTTTCTTTATTTGTTGGTTGTGGTACAAACAAAGAAAATAAAGAAGAAAAAGTTCTTGGAATTATAGGAGCTATGGAAGAAGAAGTTGAAATATTAAAAGGAAAGATGGATGTTAAAGATACAGTAGAAGTTGCTGGAATGACTTTTTACTCTGGTAAATTACATGATAAGAATGTAGTTTTAGTTAGATCAGGTGTTGGTAAAGTAAATATGGCTAGTTGTACTCAAATTTTAGCAGATAAGTTTAATGTAACTGCATTATTAAATTCAGGAGTTGCTGGAACTATGGACCCAGAATTAAATCAAGGTGACATAGTTATTTCAACAGATGCTGTTCAACATGATTTTGATACTACAGTATTTGGAGATCCATTAGGAGAAATATCAAGACTTGGTATTACATTTTTCCAAGCAGATAAGGAATTAGTAGAGGTTGCAAAGAAAGCAGCTGAAAATATAGATGGTTTAGTAATAAAAGAAGGTAGAATAGCTTCTGGAGATCAATTTATTGCTGGTGGTGCAGTTGCAGAAAGAATTAAAGAAAACTTTGGTAATGTTTCTGCAGTAGAAATGGAAGGAGCTGCAATGGCTCAAACTGCATACTTAAATGAAATACCTTACGTTGTATTAAGAGCAATTTCAGATAAGGCAGATGGATCAGCAGATTTATCTTATGAAGAGTTTTTACCAATAGCAGCTAAAAATGCAAGTTCAATGGTTGAAGAATTCGTTAAATTATACTAAAATATTTAAGACGATGTTGCCTAATAGGTAATATCGTCTTTTAATTTTTTAACAAAGGAGAAAACTATGAAAGGGATAAGAATAGGATTTATATCTGATACTCATAATTTACTTAGAGAAGAAGTAATGGAAGAGATTAAAAAGTGTAATTACATAATTCATGCTGGAGATATATCAAATGAAGAAACCTATTTAGCTTTAAATGATATAGGTAATATTACTTTTGTAAGAGGTAATAATGATAAGGATGATTGGGCAAAGTGATTAAATAAATCTGAAGTAGTAGAAATAGATGGTTTTAAAATATATGTAGTACATGATATTAAGGATCTTCCTAAAAAACTAGAGGGTGTAGATTTAGTTGTGTTTGGACATTCTCATAAGTATTTCTATGAGGAAGTGAATGGTGTGATATTCTTAAATCCAGGTAGTTGTGGTAAGAAGAGATTTTCACTACCACTTTCTTTTGCAATAGGTATATTGGAACAAAATAGAATAAAAATTATAAAACATGATTTATAAATTGGAATTAATATGTTATAATAATTATTATTAAATAGAAAAGGATGGAATTTGTTTTGAGTAATAAAGTTGAATTAATATATGAAAATGGACAATATAAAGTAATGTTTGATGGTAAGGAAGTAAGTTCAAGTAAGGATTCTGAAGAGTCTTTTGAAAAATTTAAGCAAGTTATAAAAGATAATGTTGTAGTAAATGCTAACTCATGGGAAAGTATTGAATCTGCACTTAGAATGCATAACTTAGAGGGATTAGAAATTAATAGTGAATATAAAGCTGCAACCTATGGTGAATTAAAGTTCTTCTATAATTCAGGGAAAGTTTTCTACACTCCAAATGATAAGATGATACAATTAATTGGAGGATTCTATTTATTTAATTTTGTGATTTCTATGGTAGAGTCAGGACACGTTAAAGACTATAAGGATTTTCTAGATTTCTGTGTTGATATATTAGAAAAGAGAGCAACTTATAGAGTTAATGAGTCAAACTTAATAGTAAGTAGTGCTGCATTTAACTATGGAAGTTGTGAATATAACTTCTTTGGAAATAGAATACTTAAAGGAGCTTCAATAGTAAGTGGAACTTTTGAGGACTTTAAAAATTACGTATATAGCATAATAAAATAGTAATTTAAGAATGTCATATTATTATGGCATTCTTTTTTATTGTTTTTGAATATTCATGGTGCAAAAGCTGCATAATATGAAACTAAACTTTAGAATAAAATGTAGAAACTTTGTGTATGAGACACTTAAAAGTATTAGTAGATTTTAAATAAGAGAAAATATTCTAAAAACTGAATAATTATAGAAAATATATTTCATAATATTGGAAAACATGATATACTACTTATATGTTATTAATAAGTTGTTAGTTTATAAAAAATTAAAAAGGGGGAAATTTATGAGGAAAAAGTTAAGTTTAACATCAAAAATTTTTATAGCAATGGGTATGGGTTTAGCTGTAGGTATTTTAGTTAGATCTTTGCCTGCTGGAAGTGTAAAGGATACCATCATAATTGGTGGAGTATTTAAAGTATTAGGACAAGGTTTTATTAGTGCAATTAAGATGCTTGTAGTTCCACTAGTTTTTGCATCAATTACCTGTGGGGTGGCATCTTTAAGTAATATAAAAAGTTTAGGGAGAATTGGAGCTAGAACTCTTATTTTCTATTTATCTACTACTGCTATAGCTATTTCAATATCAATTGGACTTGCTTACTTAATTAATCCTGGTGTGGGATTAGATATGTCTAGTCTTGTATCAGAGCAACCTACAATTGCCCAAAGTTCTTCTTTTGCAGATGTGTTAATAGATATGATTCCTACTAATCCAATAAAGGCAATGGCTGAGGGAAATATGCTTCAAGTTATATGCTTTTCAATAATATTTGGGTCAACTATTAGTTTGTTAGGTGAAAAAGTAAAACTTGTTAAAACATTTATGGAAAATCTAAATGAAATTTTCTTGAAAATGGTTAATTTAGTTATGTACTTTGCACCTTTTGGAATATTTGGTCTTATAGCTACAACATTTGCTACTACAGGAGTTGAGGCATTTGCATCACTCTTGAAATATATGGCAGTTGTTTTATTAGCATTACTTATTCATGCTTCAGTTGTTTATACAGGAATTTTAAAGACATTTACTGATTTAAGTATTATGCCATTTGTAAAGAAGTTCCCTAAAGTTGGAGCCATAACTTTCTCAACAGCATCAAGTGGAGCTGCATTACCAGTTACAATTAAGACTATGAATGAATTAGGTGTTGATAGCAAGGTTTCATCCTTTACAATTCCATTAGGTGCAACTATTAATATGGACGGAACAGCTATAATGCAAGGAGCTGCAACAGTATTTATAGCACAATTATATGGAGTTGATCTTGGCCTTGGAGGTATTTTAACTGTTATTTTTACAGCAACTTTAGCTTCTATAGGAACAGCGGCAGTTCCTGGAGTTGGACTTGTTATGCTTTCAATGGTATTAAATAGCGTAGGATTACCTATTGAAGGTATTGGTTTAATAATGGGAGTAGACAGAATACTAGATATGTGTAGAACAACCGTAAATACTATTGGGGATTGTATATGTACTTTAATAGTTGCAAAGAAAGAGGGAGCACTAGATGAATCTATGTACTACTCTGAAAATGATATAATTGGGGAAGAGTTAGAAATTAATTAAATATAAACATAGGAACTTCAGCAAGATATTGTTGGAGTTCTTTTGGCAATAAACCTATGTAACATATATTATATTTCGATGAAAAAATATGTTTATAATTTTAAAGTAAGATGATAAAATAAAATTATATTAACAATTTGTAACAAAAAGTAAAAAGAAAGAAAAATATGCAAAATTGCGTTAGGGGAGAGAGCAAAATGTATATAAGAAAATTTACTCAGGAAGATATAGATGCTGTTATGAGCATATGGTTTAGGTCTACAATGGTTGGACATCCCTTTATTCATGAGTTTTACTGGAGATGTAACTATAATATTGTAAAGAAAGAGTACATACCAAATTCAAAAACTTTTGTATATGAAGAAAACGATAGCATAAAGGCCTTTATAAGTATTGTTGATGATAGTTATATTGGAGCCTTATTTGTGGATCCTACAAGCCAAAGCAAGGGAATAGGGAAAATGTTGTTGGATTATGTAAAAAAAGAATACAATGATTTAACACTATCAGTATATAAAGATAATAAGAAAGCTTATAGGTTTTATGAGAAAGCTTTATTTGTACCTATAGAGGAAAGAAAAAATGAAGATAGTGGTTTTATGGAAGTTTTAATGAAATACACATCAAGAGAAATCTAAAATGTAAAGAAGCTAATCTAATGAGAATGGCTTCTTTTTGTATTTGTATAAAAGTGGTATAATATTAATAACTTTATATAAAATAATTTTCTATAAAGTTGTGAAGAAAATAATAAATTGGGGTTAAAGGTAAGTGAGGGTTATGAAAATAAAAAAGATTAGAATTATTCATTTTGCTATAATAATTATTTTTGTATTAATAAGTATACCTGTTATTAAAAAGGTTAAATTAAATCTCCAGGTAAAAAAAGTACAAGATGCTTTTTATAAAGAGAATTCAAAATTAGATATTAATGATTTATCATTTAAAAGTATAAGTTTATTAGATGGTGATTTAGAGAATAATCAAATTTTTTTAACAGGAGAATCTCATGGGACAAAAGCTTCTTATGAATTAAAGGAGTATTTTACAAGGTATTTTGTAGAAAAAGCAGGAGTAAAATATATTATTTATGAAGGAGGATTTTGTACTGCTCAATTGATAAATGAATATTTAAAGACAGGAGATATGGAGATTATTAATTATATAATGTCAAATTTAAGAGGGACTCAATCTTATACAAAGAATCATTATGAATCAATAAAAAATCTTTATAAATATAATCAATCACTCCCTGAAGATAGAAGACTACAATTAGTTGGAATAGATATAGAACATCAACCTCTAATCGCAAGAAGATACATAACATCATTATTACCTAAGGATGAAGCACCTAGTGAACTGAAAGAAATGATAGAACATGTAAAGAAAATTAGTAGAAATAATTATCAAAAGAACTGTAAAGAAATTATTAAAATTCTAGAAAATAACCAAGAGAGTGCTAAAGAATATTTAGGTAATAATTATGACAACTTTTTATTTGGTGTAAAAAATTTATCTATAAGTTCTGGGCAACTTGTTAGAGAAAAATATATGATAAATAACTTCATTGAGCAATATGAAAAGTTGCCAAAAGGAAAATATTTTGGGCAGTTAGGTGGATTCCATGTATCACAGAGTGGAGTAGAAGATAAGGATGGATATATACCATTTGCAGGATATCTTCAAAATAATTATAAGGGAACTGAAGGAAAGGTACTATCCATTAGTTTTGAATATGAAAACTCTAATTGTTATAGTCCAATTGGTAATGAAGAATATTATATAAAAAATTCATTTGTTGATTATACAGACGCTGTATATACTACAGATATATTTCCAAAGGATAAAAAGACTACACTATTCAAATTAAATTATGAGGGGAGTATGTTTCTTGATAAGTATAATCTTTGTCCATATCCATATGCAAAAATATATCAATATGTAGTTACTATAAGTAATTCCCCTAGTGGTGAAAAATATGAATAAAGTAAAAGAGAAAACTTTTATTAAATAAAGTTTTCTCTTTTACTATTTTAATATTAAGCTACTTCTAGCTCTACTTCATTTTCTTTTTCATTTAAAAGCTTTTTAATTCTCTTAAAGTATGTATAAGCTAAAGGAACACAAGCAAATATCCAAGCAACTGGATCAGCTAAACAAATTCCTAAGTATCCTATAAATTTTGGTAGAGTAAATGCAACTAAAGCTCTTGCTGCTAATTCATAAACACCTGCCATCATAGGAATAAATGAATCTCCAATACCTTGAAGAGCATTTCTATATATAAATATTAACCCAAGTGGTATAAAGAATATTGCAGCTATGTTTAAGCACTGAGTTGCATATCCTATAACAGTTTGGTCAGGGCTTTCTAAGAACATCAATACGAAGTACTTGCCAAACAGAACTAATACAATACCAGCTATAATACTAGTTATTATAGAGATAATTGTACATTTCTTTACTCCTTCTTGTATTCTTTTAAACTTTCTAGCTCCTAGGTTTTGTCCACAGTAAGTAGCCATAGTAACTCCAAATGTAACAGCAGGTTGCATTACTAATTGAAGCGCTTTAGATGCAGCTGTATATGAAGCTATAACAGTAGAACCAAACACATTTAGTGCACCTTGAACTATCATTATTCCAAGGGCAGTAACAGAGAATTGAAGAGCCATTGGAACACCAATCTTTAAGTGAGTTATATAGTAATCTTTTGTTACTATAAAATCGCTTTTCTTTAACTTTAATATTGTATGTCTTTTGTAAGTATAAATTAAACAAAGTACTCCAGATACACCTTGTGAAATAACTGTAGCATATGCAGCACCTGCTACACCCATATTAAAGTTAATTATAAATACTAAATCTAAAACAATATTTAATATTGAAGAAATAATTAAGAAGTAAAGTGGAGTCTTACTATCTCCTAAAGCTCTTAATATACTTGCTAACATATTATATATAAAAGTTGCAAATGTACCAGCATACATTATTATTATATATTTTGAAGCATCCACCATTATATTATCTGGCGTATTCATTAATCTAAGTACTGGCTTAGCAGATAAAATACTGATTATAGTTATTATAAGTACTGATATTACAGAAAGAATTATTGCACTTCCTGTTGCTTTTTTCATACCTAATTGGTCTTTTGCTCCAAATCTTTGAGAGATTAGAATTGCAAAACCTGCAGTTAAACCTATAACAAATCCATTTACTAAGAAAACCATAGCACCTGTAGATCCAACAGCTGCAAGAGCTTCAACTCCTACAAATCTACCAACAATAATTGTATCTACCATGCTATAAAATTGTTGAAATATATTTCCTATAAGTAAAGGTATGGAGAAAAATAAAATCAGTTTTACTGGATTCCCAGTTGTCATATCTTGTGTCATGTACATCCCCCTTTAAAACTTTTTATTCACAGTTTTATAGGATAACAGAATTACTTATATAATACTAGTATTTATTTAATAAAAATTTAATTAATCGTTAACACTTAATTATTAGACATTAAAAAGGAGAAATCTCAAAGAAATTTCTCCTTCAGAACTTATTTATCAATGATTGGTTCTATACTTAAATCATCTAATCTTGATTTTAACTTAGAATTTTCTTCCTTTAAAGAATTAAGTGTATCAGTTAAAGAAGATACCTCTATTTTTAATTTTTTTATATCCTCTTTACAATCATTAATATTTACATAATGATCAGTTCTTCTTTTATCATTATAAGATTTTTCTTCAGTAGAAAGATATTCCTTAGTATTCTTAGGAATATCTTTACTTACTTTAATTTCTAAGTAAGGTGCATGATTAGTATTGGAGGAATCAAACTTCACAAGGGATGTACCATGGGTAGTAGCACTACTTAGTGTAATACTAAAATCTTGGTTTCTAGAAATTGAATATTTATATAGTGAAGTTATATCAATACTAACAAATCCATCTATATAGTTATAAGGTAAGGATACATCTAGGTGATAGTTTTTTGATACCTTAGGGGGACTTATCCAACTAATTTTTGATAGATCAGGATACTCAATATTTTTATATATAACTATATTTTTATAGGATAGGTCGTAGTATATTAGGTCATCTAAAAATAAGTAAAGGGAAACAGATTCTATATTCCTAATACTAGTATCTAATGAACTAAAATTAATTACAGATACAAACATGTTGTAAAGAGTATCTTTATTATAATGAGTACCAACTATTAGCTTGTCTACATTAGAATTTGATGATGTTGGATGAAGCATATCTATAGTAGTACTAGACTTAGAGTTTAATTTTAAAATATTACTCAATGTATAGCCTCCTTTATTTATTATTAATGTCTTCATCAGAGAGTAGGTTACTTGGAATACCTAAAGAGCAATGTGAGGTTTTATATGAAAATATATATGAAACATCTAATGGTAAATTCCTTTTAAGATTTGATTTGTAATCATATCTAATTATTGAATCATCAGTATCATTAAAGAAAAACTTTGGATTACTCCATGTAGAACCATTATCTTCTGAAAAAGAGGTGAAAAGCTCACTAAATTCTAACCATTGAATATAAAGTCCATTATTTACTTTTAATATATGAGGAAATTCACATGCAACAGCATCTTGAATTATCGTATAATCTTTTCTATTAAATTTATTATCTACTAATTCCCCAGAGTAGTAGGCACAATGGTATCTATCACTATTATTCTCAGAGAAAACTATATGATATTGGTTTTTGGGGAATTCAATGGCAGAAAGATATACTTTGGTCTTACCTGTATTAGTTACTTGAATACTAGAATTCCATGAAGATGTTTTTTCATTAAATCCAGCTATAAAAACTTCTTCATATCCTTTATTGTCATTTAAATATAAGATAGTAGGATTGTTATCATTAAAGGTAATGACAAAGTTAGTTAAAATATAGTATTTAATCCTATCTATTTCAGTCTTTACCCATTTGTGACCATTATAATAATAATGTATTAGGGTACATTCATCACTTGTAGTTGTATCAACAAGGTAATAGAAAAGGTGTATTTTATTATCTATTTTCTTTATATAAGGAAAGGTTATTTTTAATTTTGGGTTATCTATCTTAAGTAGAGTACTTTTATAAATATGTTCTTGATTAATATAGGTATATAGTAGAGTATTATCCTTTGTATAAATAACTCCATATACAGAATCTTTATTATCTACATTAAAAAAAGCATTAGAAAAATTATAATTTCCTGAAACAAACTTCTTTTTGTATTTAAATTTACTATCTTTATCGTAGATATATAATTCAATTCCATTATCATAGGACAGTTCATATAAAGAGTTATCAGATTTACCTAATAAAGTATTGAACTTTCTTTCAAAGGACATAAATCTCCTCCTTAAAATTAATCTTATTTATATAATATATTTTAACCTCTATTAATGTGTACATTGTTATTGTGTAAGTGAAACATATACAAAATAAAAACATACTATAAAGTATTGAAAATTCATATTGGAGGCTTGAATATGAAGAAGGATAATGAATCTTTATTAGATTTTACATATGATGTTAAATCAGAATCAAATGATATAAGCAAAGTAAAATGTGTAGGTATATTAGCAGATAAAATATATGATTATACTTCTTTTGAAACACTTCAATTTGGGGTGAAAAATGAGGAATTTTATATTAGGACAATGAATGAAGAAAAATATAAGGTTGGAGCTGATGTTTGTATTGATGAAGTATCACTTTGTTATGATTATATAGGGATAAAGGATGATGAAACTATAAGTGGTTTATCTTCCTATAATAATGAAAATAGAAAAGGTGAAATTTTTGTAGAGGTTAATGGTAATAAAGTGTATTTAAAGGGTAAAAATACTTCAGCAAATATATCAAAATACAATGAATCCAACTATTTCATGCTTTATAAGGAGTTTGAAGGATATTTTAATAGCATAGCTTATTCTAGTGATAGAGTTAGTGTGTTTAAGCATGGATTAAGATACTTTGTAGATGGTTTAGAGATAAATATAAAGGGTAAAATTGGAGACAAGCATTTTGAGGGTGTGAAAAGCTATAGAAAAAACAATTCAAATGAATCTACACCAATTGAGATAACTAAACTTGATGTGTTAGGTAATTATAGCTATAGAGATACTAAAAATAAATTGTGTTCATATTCTGAGTCTGGTCTTAATTTATCAACAGTTAATTTATATGGTAATTTATTAATTCCTAAAGATAAAAAGAGAATAAAGCTTAATGTTAAGTTAGAGCCATCTCTTTCTATAGAAGAGGTAGCCCCTATATTAAAATATGATGGTGGTAGCACTATAAGTACAATAGTTAAATACTCATTTCTAGCAACTCATAATATTTATCATAGTACTAAAGAATCCATTGGGGTGTTTATAGATAGCAAGGGGGTTAAGTATAGAAAAGTGAATATGTATGAAGATAAGTAAATACAAGCATTGAAGAGGGCTGATTGAGGTAACAATTGTCGAAACCTATCATAGAATAAAATATATGAAGGAAAAATGCGTATGTGGCTTTTTTAGATAAAAACAGGAGGAACGATGTATGGAAAGAAAAGGTACCGAATCAAAAAGTATTGAACCTTGTGAAACAGATAAATTTAAGCCCAATTGTGAACCTGAGAAATCTGCTGAAATAGAAGTTCAATGTACAAATATTTCAAATGCGAAATGTGTAGGAATATTAGCTGAAAAAATCTTTGACTGTGTATATCTTGATGTTCTACAGTTTTCTGACAAGGATGAAGTGTTTGCAATTGACAATTTTTGCGAAACAGAAACTGGGAAAAGTTCATATTACAGAGTTGGAGATTGTGTATGCATAGATGATATTTCATTATGCTATGACAATATTGGTATAAAAGACGATGACACTATAAGAGAATGTGATTGTTGCGATCATGATAGTCTAGGAGAAGGGAATATTTTAGTAAGGTATGATATGACTAACAAAGTATTTACAGCAGTACCAGGTACAGAGGTTGAAGTTGATAATATTCCAGATCTTATGCCAGAAGAATCAATAGAAACAAGTAGGCATATACCTTACACAGTGAATTTATACGATGAATTTGAAAGCTCTGTAACTAGATGTAAATGTAATGGGGAGCAAGGAGAGGGAGCAATTCCTAAGTCAAGAGTATTTAAACAAGGAGTAAGATACTTTGTTAACAATTTAAAGGTTAGAATTAGAGGAAGAATAGGAGATAAACCTTTCACAGCTACTAAAGATTATCTTTATTATGGGGATGTGTATGGATGTGGGCCTAAAATTTCTGTAAACCCTGTAGAGATTACAAAGAAAGATACTTTAGGAAATGGTGAAGGCTGCGGATTCGATGTGGGATTGAATTTTACACCAATAAATCTATATGGACGAGTTAGTGTTCCAAATGACCGTAGAACAGTAAAGAGTAATATTAAATTAGAACTTTGCTTATCTGCTGAATGTATAGAAACATCAGAAAGATATGGAGATTATGGTGAAGGATACATTCGTGCAATAGTTGGCTATTCATTCCTAGTAAATCATAATATGCGTCATACTACATCTGAAGAACTAGCTGTATTTACAAACCCTAAAGGAATAGAATGTCATGACACAAGTAGAAAATCAGATTGTGTAGAAGACAAAGATGAAACTAATGGAAAAGATACTTGTAAAAGACCAAATAAATGTAAGTGCAAAAAATAAGTTTTATATTTAATGTTACAAAGAGTGAATCAATTTCACTCTTTAAATTTTAAAAGAACTATTTTAGATGTGTATTTTACAAGGATTCTTTATATTTATATGAATTTTGTAAACATACTTTAAAATATATATAAAATAAGAGAGTATTCATATATAATGTAAATGAAAATAAATATCAAGAGGAGGTAATATGGTTGAATTAATGATTATAAGTGGATTAGTATTACTAATCTGCATAACATCCAGTAAGATGTTATACAAATTTGGAGTTCCAATGCTTCTTATATTCATAGTTCTTGGAATGTTGTTTGGTTCTGATGGAATAGTAGGAATATATTTTGATAACTATGATTTAACTAGTACGCTGTGTTCTATTGCACTAGTTTTTATTATGTTCTATGGAGGATTCGGTACCAACTGGAAAATGGCTAAACCAGTAGCCAAACAATCAATACTCATGTCTACCTTTGGGGTAATAATAACATCATTACTAACAGGAGTGTTTTGTTATTTTATTCTAAATACAAGTCTTTTAGAAGGACTACTTATAGGTTCAATCGTTGGATCTACAGATGCCGCTTCAGTCTTTACTATTTTAAGATCACAGAAATTAAACTTAAAAAGTGAAATTGCATCATTATTAGAAGTAGAAAGTGGAAGTAATGACCCAATTGCATATATGATGACACTAAGTATTGTAATGATAATGTCTAGTGGCTTAAGTTGGAGTATAGTTCCTATGATATTAAAACAAATTATATTTGGAATACTTCTTGGAGCTGTTCTTGCTAAAGCTACTGTTTTTATAATAAGAAGAGCTAATTTTGAACTTGAAGGTTTTTATAGCATCTTTATTATTGCAATAGCTATTTTAGCCTATGCTTTAAGTGAATTTATAGGTGGGAATGGCTACTTAAGTGTTTATATTGCTGGAATAATACTTGGTAATAGTAAGATTCCTCATAAAAAGAGTTTGGTTGCTTTCTTTGACGGAATATCATGGATAATGCAAATAATGTTATTCTTTATGTTGGGATTATTATCTTTCCCATCAAGATTACCTCAGGTTATTGGGGTTTCAATCCTTATTTCTATATTCATGATTTTTATTGCAAGGCCAATAGCTACACATGTGATTTTAAGGGGATTTAAAACTCCTATTAAAGAGCAAATACTTATTTCTTGGGTTGGGTTAAGAGGTGCTGCATCAATAGTTTTTGCTATATTTGCAATTACTTCTGGTGTACCTATAGAAAATGATATTTTTCATATAATATTTTTCATTGCCCTAATTTCAGTGTCTGTTCAAGGTACTCTTTTACCAAAGGTAGCACAAAAACTAGACCTTGTTGATAATGACACAACAGTTTTAAAAACATTTAATGATTATCAGGAAGAAAAATCAACAATGCTTTTAGAATATAACGTATCTAAAAGTAGTAAGTGGATGAACAAAACTATTATGGATGCAGAAATTCCAGATGATATATTAATAGTAATGATAAAAAGAAATGGCCAGGTCATTGTACCAAAGGGATCTACTGAAATTTTAGAAAAGGACATCCTAGTTTTAAGTGGAAATAACTTAAATGAGGTTGCTTTAGGGAAATAAATAAGTTTACATCTGTTTTCAAATAAACTATTATGGTAATGATACTTAAAGATTGGAGAAAAATATGAAAGTAAATATGTTCATCCCTAAGTACATGGAAGATTTTAAATGTGTTGGTTCCAAGTGTGTGGATACTTGTTGTGCTGGATGGGATATAAATATAGATGAAAATACCTATAATAGATATGAGAATTCAGAAAGTAAGCTTAAGGAATTAGTCCAGGGAAAGTATAAAATAAATAATTATGAACATGATGTTTTTAATCATGGATTCATGATTTTAAAAAATAAAAAGAAATGTCCGTTTTTAAACTCTAACATGCTTTGTGATATTCACGGTAACATTGGTGAAGAACACCTGTGTATTACCTGTAAGAGTTATCCTAGAGTTTATAATATAATTGATGATATTTATGAAAAGAGTGGATTAACCTCATGTTATGAGATTTGTTTAAAAGCTCTTTTGAATAAGGAAAAAATTGAATTTATCGAAATTGAGGATGAACTTGATATAGATAATATAGAAATAAGAAGAATTATAGATAGTGAAGCTTTTCAAGGCAGTGATAACTTACTTCAGTACTTTTGGGATATAAGATTAATCACCATAAATATTCTGCAAAATAGGAAGTATTCCATAGAGTATAGATTAGATATATTGGGGTGTTTCTTTAGTAGAATAGAGGAATCCTTTAAGAATAATGATTTTGATACTATTGAAGAGCTAATAGAAGATTTTAGCAACGAAGAATATAGTTTTAGCTTTATTAATAAAGGCAGTTATGATGATAATAGAGAGTTCTATCATAGCTTATGTGATGATAATTTAATTCAAGAAATAAAAAGTGTTAGATTAAAGGAATGTGTAAAAGAATATAAAAAATCAAAAGAGAAAATAGAATTATATAAATTATATAACTCTAAACTTGAATCTTTTGAGTATGTATTTGAAAACTATTTGGTTAATAAGGTATTTACAGACTTGATCCCCTTTAATAAAGGGGAAGACCTATATCTAGGCATTAACTATCTTATTAATATTTATAAAGTAATTAAAGCTTACGTAATTGGAATTGCAGTAGGTAATGAAGAAGAAATAACTGAAAATGGAATACTAAGAGTTATTCAAGCTTTAAGTAAGGATATAGAACATAATAAAGTTTTTGAAGAAATACTTTTAAGTTAAGAAACCCTATTCATGTAGGGTTTCTTTTTTATGCTAATATTTCGATATAAAAGATATTTGACTATCAAAGTAATTTGTGATAATCTAATATTCATAAAAAATAAATTGCTTATAAGAGGTGACATAACATGAAGAAAAAAACATGGTTAATAGTATTAATAACATGCTTGATAGCTAGTATTCTAGGAGTAATTAGTCTTTATACTCCTAAAAGCAAAAATGCTGCAAGTAATGGATTTTCAGCAGAGAAGGCTAAAGAACATATAAAAGAAATAGCAAAAGAACCACATTCTATTTATGATGAGGATTCTTTAGCAGAAGTTAGAAATTATATAATTCAAGAATTAAATACTTTAGGTTTAGATACAAATGTTTTTACCTATGAAAATGTAGAAGATAGAAATGGAAAAATAGTAGATATAAATAATATATATACAAAAATAGATGGGAAGAATGGGGAGGATGGAAAATATATTTTATTAGCATCTCACTATGACTCATCACCTAAGAAAAGAGATGGGGAAGAGGCAGGTTCATTAGGAGCAGCAGATGCCGGTTATGGAGTTTCTACAATTTTAGAAATACTTAGAGTTATAAAAGAACAAGACAAGCCTCTTGAAAATGGAATAAAGATTTTAATAACAGATGGAGAAGAAATGGGACTTCTTGGAGCAAAACAAGAAATGAATAATAACTTCTCATTATATGAAAATGTAGAATATGTTGTAAATATAGAAGCAAGAGGAGTAAAAGGACCAGCCTTAATGTTTGAGACAAGCTCAAATAATAAAAAGGTAATAGATCTTTATAAGAAAGCTAATTTACCTGTATCATATTCCTTAGCAGCAGATGTGTATAGTAAAATGCCAAATGGTTCAGATTTTAGTGAATTTAAAAAGATGGGATTACAAGGTATAAATTTTGCAGTTTTAAATAGCCTAGATTATTATCATACTCCAAGAGATAATTATGAAAATGTAAGTGATACAAGTCTTCAGCACTATGGAGAACAAATACTACCTATAGTTGAAGAGTTTGTATATAATGCAGAATATGGTGAAGAAGGAGCCCTAAAGTCAAATGAGGATTCAATATTCTTTACACTATTATCTAACATCTTTATTAATTACTCATCTACTCTTGCCTTTATTTTTATGATGATAATAATAATAGCTACAATCATTGTATTTAGAAAATTTAATATCTCATTAAAAAATATAATTAGGTCTACAGGAGTATGGCTTCTATTAGGAATAATGAATTTATTATGTGGAATTTTAGTATCATATTTAATATCACTAGTATCTAGAATACCATTTAAGCTAACGTATATGCCTAAGGTACCAGGAGATGACATTATTCTTGGAACTTTCTTAATATTAAATGCAATATTATCTACAATAGTAATTAGAAAAACTTTAAAAAATAGAGGAAGTATAATAGTAGGAGCTATAGGATTTAATCTTGTCTTTTTGGTAATTACAATGTTTGCCCTTAAGGGAGCAAGTTATCTATTCCTTTGGCCAACAGTATTTTCTTTAGTTACTTTTGCTTTATTAAAGAAAGGTGTAAATAAATTTATAGCACTTATTCCAGTAGCATTTAGCATAATAATCTTTGTCCCAGTTGTATGGAACATATATATTGCATTAACAATAGGTGCTTTGGGAGTGGTATTATTACTTGCTTTAATTGCTTTAACAACAATTATTGCATTCATAAATTATATAAAATAGAAAATATAGAGGGATGTAAGAATTAAAATCAATTCTTGCATCCCTCTTAAGTATTTAAGTTGAAGGTTTTGTACAATTAAGGTAGTAGTTATTATTTGTTGCTTTTGTGAGATTTAGGTTTACCTTTTTCTCCCTTTATATTTAGTTTTGAATGCTCAATATCCATTTCAACAACTTTTGTAAATTTAGACATTTTAAGACCCTCCTTTATTCTTAATCACAATTAATTTAACCAATACTTTAAAATATACAACCTATTTTGTCTACCTATAGTGCCACATAATTACTTTCATATTTGACTAAACTATTTATATGAAAATATGTTAAGGAGTAAATTGTATGAATATATTTCAAAGTAACCAATGTGATAAATTAAAATCTTGTCTTCTTTGTTATCCTACAAATTTTAAAGTAACTAATAAAAATAGTCCTTATTATAATAATATAGATAATGAGCTAATGTTTAGTCAGTATAATAATTTTATAAATACTTTAAGTAATTATGGAATAAAAATAAATTTCATTGATATAAATAAAAATTTACGGCACCAGGTTTTTACTCAAGATATAGGCTTTGTTATAAAAGATATAATGTTTGTATGTAAAATGAAGCTTAAGGAAAGAGAAGATGAGATTAATTATCTGAGAAAGTTTATAAAGGATAATAATTTAAAATATTACTGCATGGAAAACAATATTGAAGGTGGAGATGTAATTCATTATGAAGGCGTATTATTTATTGGGATTAGTGCTAGAACTACAATTGATGCATGCAGAGAGTTAGAAAAAGCTCTAGAAAATATGAATATAGATATGAAGGTAATACCTATTTATTTTGATAATAGTAAAATTCATTTAGATTGTGTGTTTAATACATTGGATAAAGGAAGTGCCATTATATGTTCTTATGTTTTTGATAGGAAAATCATAGAGAAATATATACCCAATTTAATAGAAATAAGTAAGGATGATGCAGATAATTTAGGAACTAATTATGTGTATTTAGGAGAAAAGAAGATTTTAAGTAGTAATAAAAATGTATTAGATATCTTAGAAAAAAGAGGATATGATGTAACTTATATAAATTATAGCGAAATTATGAAGGGTGAAGGAAGCTTAGGGTGCTCAATACTCTATCTTTTAAGGGAATAGTTAATAATATATAAAGTACGGTTATGATGACACCATTATGTGGGCCTTTAAATATAATATACTATAAAAAATATAAACAAAGTATAGATAAAATATATATATAGTATAAATAGTATATTTGGAGGATTAACAAATGATTTTATTTACAAAGAAACCTATAGAAGAAATAGCTGTAGAAATAGAAGTTCCTGATGAACCTATAAATGGGGGAGAGGAAGATAATGAGTTATGTAAAGATATTGAAGTATCAAAAACAGTTCGTCCAGATGATGAAGTATGTAGTAATAAAAGAGTTCATGTAACTTTAACTATTGAAGCTAAGAAAAACTTAAATAAGGTTACAGTTACAGACTTTTTAGAAAGTAATTTTATAGATAGTGTTGTAAAAGATGCAACTACTCCATCTACTATAACTGGTACAGTAGTTGTTGATAATCCTAATCATAAAATTATATGGTCAATATCAAGTATAAAAAAAGATGATCCAGTAACTTTAAACTATATAGTTATAATAAAAGATAGTGCTATAAATAATAGTTCAGCTTATGTTAATGCAAAAATAGAGATAGATACTATTAATGCAGGTAAATGTACTAAATCCCACGGCGATAAAGATTTAAAAGATGGATTAAATATAACTTGTCCTGTAACACAACCTAAAGTAACAACTTTAGTTAAGAATAATGATAAGGATGAATATGATTGTGATGAAACTATTCACTCTACTTTGATTCTTACATTGGATAAGCAAGATACAGGGGTTGTTATAACTGATGATTTAGCAAATGCATTTGTTGGCGTTCCTAGTAATATAACTGTAAGCCAGGGAAGTGCTAGTGTGGATGGTAATAATAATATAGTATGGCAAGCTGGAACTGTACTTGCTGATACTGAGATAAAGCTTGAGTATGATATAACTCCTGACCAAATAAAAACTAATGCTGGATTTGTTACTTCAGAGGTAAGAGTTGATGGAGATTCAATAGATCCAGAAATAGTTATACCAAGAGATACTCAAAATGCAGATTATTATTTCCTAGACACATTTACGAGAGATTGTCCAGAAGATGGTCAATGTTGTTGTCAAGCTTGTGAAGATATTGAAGTAGAACCATGTGAATTTTTCAAAACTGCAACTGTAGATGTAGACCATATTAGATGTAATGGTAAACTAGTTGATGTAACAGTAAATCTAGAACGTGTTTGTCCAGGTAGAACTTTAAATGTTGGTGTCTTCTTAGTAGAAGAAACATCTGAGGGACAAAAGTCATTAGGATTTATTGTAAAAGAAGTTACAATTCCGGAATCTATTACTCCTTGTACAAGCCACGAAGTACCAGGTTTCTGTTTTGCTTTGACAGATAATGATGGTTGTAGAGCAGGAAATAGAAACTTTACTGCAAAAGTATTTGCAAATTATATTAATACAACAATACCAAATTGTGACTGCCAAACACAAGAGTCATAGAGAATGAAGTAAAGATAATAATGCTAATTAAATAATTTAAAATAGTGTAAAAAAGGTGCATTAGATGGATAAATTTCAATCTAATACACCTTTTTTACTGTCTAGGAAAATATAAAATTTTAATTAGCTATAAAATAAAGTTATTATTACAATTTAAATATCCACCCACCCTTTGTGTTATATAAATTTAAATAAGGAACATTATGTTAAATTTTAAATATAATATAATATAAAGAATATAAATGGAGGAAAAATAAATGATTTTTTTTAAAAATAAACGTATAAATGCAGAAATAGCTGCTTCAACTGAATTATATAATGATGAAGTAGTGGAAAATATATGTGAAACTTTAACTGTAACAAAGAATGCTATTCCCGAGGATGATGCATGTACAACTAAAATAGTCGATGTAGAATTAAAAGTTGTATTTGCACAAGCATTAGGTCTTGTTACAATTATAGATAACGTATCAAATGTATTTGTAGATAGTATAATAGAAAGTAGTGTTACAGCCGATCCTAATAATAATGGAACAATATCTGTAAGTCAAAATCCTCTTGAAGTAACTTGGTCAGATTTAGATGTTGATGAACCAATGACAGCAACATTAAGATTTAAAGTTTTAGTAAAAGATAATGCGATAGATAATAATAATGCTTTTGTTAACAATAATATTCAGGTAAATGCTGACGAAGGAAGAAATTGCACATTTCCACATTTAAATGGAGCATTTTTTATTCCACGTTGTCCTGAATCCCCTGTAGTAACATCTTTATTAAAGGATAATGATAAAAATGAATATGATTGTGATGAAACTATTCACTCTACTTTAACTCTTAAATTGGATAAAGGAGATACAAATGTTGTTGTAATAGATGATTTATCAAATTCAAATGTTGGTACTCCTACTAATATAGTAGCATCCAACGGAACTACTATTGTGGATGCTAACAATAATATAGTATGGACAGTTGGAACTGTAACTGCTGATACTGAGATAACACTTGAGTATGATATAACTCCTGACCAAATAAAAACTAATAACGGATTTGTTACTTCTGAGGTAAGAGTTGATGGAGATTTAATAGATCCAGAGATAGTTATACCAAGAAATACTGAAAATCCAAATTATATCTTCCTAGACACATTTGTTAGGGATTGTCCTGAAGAGGATGGGGAATGCTGTTGTCAAGCTTGCGAACCTATTACAGTAGAACCATGTGAACTTTCCAAAAATGTTACAGTAGATGTTGAACGTATAAAATGTACTGGTAAACTAATTGATGTAACAGTAAATCTACAAAGAGTTTGTCCAGGACAGGTTTTAAATGTTGGTGTTTTCTTAGTTGAAAATGTTCCTGGAGATGCTGATGGTGATGGTGATATAGAAGAAGGTGAAACAATACAAGAATCAAGAGGTTTTATTGTAAAACAAGTTACAATTCCAGCAAGTGATACTGCTTGTACAAGTAGACTAGTAAATGGATTCTGTTTCCCATTGACAGATGATACAGGATGTGATGCAGATGATAGAACATTTACTGCAAAGGTATTTGCAACTTATATTAATAGAACTGTTCCAAATTGTGATTGTGATACAGAACCAACACAAGAAGCATAGAACAAAGTATAGTGAATATTATGATGCTTATTAAATTGCATAAAGTAGTCTAAAATATGGTGTATTAGGTTGATAATATTCAATCTAATACATTTTTATATTTAGAAAATAATTATTTTTAAAAGGATTTTTATATTTAACGTAGAATTTTATACATAATAAAGATAACAAAGAGGTAATGACATGAAAGTAGAATTAACATTAATTAACGGAGAAGATATTAAATTTACAACTGATGAATCTATTAATGGGACAGACTATTACATAATTAAGAATGAGACAATGTCAACATTAATAGCTTACTTACAATCAAAGGAGCCAGATTACTTAAAATTAAAGACTGATAAGTGTAGTATTATTTTATATACAGACAAAGTTTTGAAAGCCTTTATTTATGAGTAATAAGAAAAATTAGGTTGAAGCTCTACTGCCTTAAGGTACGTAGGGTTTTTATTTTTATATTCAGAAGTTTGAATTAAGTTTAATCTATATAAGTAGCATTAAGTTCCTTTTAAAATATAATATAGTATAAAATTATATTGGGGGAATACAAATGATTTATTACACTAATAAACATTCAGATGATAGAAGAACTATTTCTAAAAGTTCAGTTACAAATAAATGCACATTAATTGAATCCCTATCCAAAACCCTATGCATTCCTGATGATGTATGTAATACTAAATTAGTAGATGTTAATTTAACTATAAAATTTAACTTACCTTTGAAAAGAGCTACCATTACAGATGTAGTAAATGATGATTTTATAGAAAGTATTGTAAGGCACTCTATAGTAGCTAAAATTAATAATACTGAAATATCTGCAAGTAATGTTCATGTAAATTTTCCGGAGATTAAATTAAAGAATTTGAACATTAGAATAGGTGACACTTTAACTTTACGTTATAGGGTTAAAATAAAAGATAATGCTATAAATAATCCAGATGCTTATGTTAATAAGAAAATAATAATAGATGATACAAAGTGTGGCAGAATAAAGAAAGTAATAAAACATGAAGATGGAAAATTCCAAGACGATTTGAATATTAATTGTCCAGAGGACAATTGTTGCTGCCAAGCATGTTATCCATTTACTGTAGAACCATGTGACAGTATTATACCTGTATCGGTGGTGGTTCCCAATCTTCAATGTAATGGAAAATTAGTTGAAGTAAGTGTAGATATAGACAACGTATGTAGTGGTAGAATGATAGCAGTAGGGGTGAATTTAGTGGAGGTTAATTCACAGGAAGTTGAAGAACCTAGAGGATTTTTAGTTAAAGAATTTACAATTCCAAATATAACTCCATGTACATCTTTTACAGCATCAGGTTTTTGCTTTCCTATAACAGATTCATCAGGATGTGTAAGTAGAAATTTTAAAGCAAAAATATTTGCAGATTACACTGATGTTGTTTTATCAGATTGTGATTGTAATTGTGATACAAAGTAATACGAGTATGAAACACTGCTTATGCTAGTGTTTCTTTCTTTATTTACTATCACTTTTTCATATATATGAGTAATATAGAATAAGATTATTTTTATGGAGATATGGAATGAGTTATTACGTAAAGTCTAAGGATGGGACAAAGCTTTATGTTGAGGATCTTAACAAAAACAGTAATAAAACAATAGTGTTTTTACATGGATGGCCTGGAAGTCATGAGCTTTTTGAATATCAGTATGATTATTTCATAAAAGAAGGATATCGATGTATTGGAATTGATCAAAGGGGTTTTGGAAAGTCTGATAAGCCACCAAAAGGTTATGACTATAATACATTAGCAGATGATGTAAAGGAAGTAGTTGAAAAGCTATGTTTAAAAGATATTTGTTTAGTTGGACATTCTACAGGTGGGGCAATTGCTGTTAGATATATGGCAAGACATAAAGGATTTAATGTAGCAAAATTAGTTCTTTGTGCTGCTGCAGCACCTAGTTTAATAAAAAGAAGGGACTTTCCTTACGGAATAAAAAAAGAAGTAGTAGATAATATAATTAATGGGACATACACAGATAGGCCTAAGATGTTAGATGACTTTGGTAAAATATTTTTCTATAGGAAAATAAGTATTCCTTTTTCTAATTGGTTTTTCAGTCTTGGATTACAAGCTGCAGGATGGGCAACAGCAGAGATTGCTCAAACATGGATAAATGAATGTTTATTTGAAGATTTAAAGAGTATTCACATTCCTACATTGATTCTTCAAGGAGTTCATGATCAAGTTGTGTTGCCAGAATTAAGTGAACAGCAGAATAAGGCTATTAAAAACTCTAAACTAATCAAGTTTAAAAAGAGTGGACATGGATTATTTTATGATGAAAAAGATAGATTTAATGATGAATTAAAAACATTTATAGATAATTAGGTATATTTATGTAGAAGCTAGCCTTGGTTAGCTTCTTTTTATTTAAGTAAAATTATGTTATTATAAATCTAGTTTTATATAGACGGGGTGGGAAGATGGTAAAGCTTATAGATGTAGCAAAAAAATTAGATTTAAATGTAAAAACTGTAGTTTCTATTAAAGCCTTTGATAAATATAATGCCTTTTTTAATATTTATGGTGAGGATGATGAACCATGTAGAAGGCTAGTTATACTAACAAAGGATGAAAATATCGAAGAGGTTTATGATGAAAATCCTGGTGAAGCTATAAATCCTGGGATGGTTGTAGATGATAATATTTGGATTAAGGAATATCCTTTAACTACAAATCCAAACAAAATAGATATAGATGATATAGAAATTACAGATGAAGTATACAAAAAAATTATTAATATATAAGAGAAAGGGAGTAATTGTACTTTAGTTATTCTCTTAAATGACAACAGAAGGGTGGCAATACATATGAAATACCAAGTACTTTTATTTGATGCAGATGAAACATTATTTGATTTTAAAATGGCAGAAAAGCAAGCTTTTTTAAGGGCCTTAGAGGAGTATAAGCTAGATGTAGATAAAGAAGAGAGCTTAAAGCTTTATTCTCAAATAAACAAACACATATGGGAAGAGTTTGAAAGAGGAGAAATAACAGCAGATAGATTACGTGTAGAAAGATTTGAAAGATTTTCAAAGAAAATAAAGATAGATTTTGATGCTGTAAGCTTTAGTAAAGCATATGCTAAATTTCTAGGAGAAGGAGCATACCTTTTTGATGACTCAGTTGAAGTAATAGATTATTTAAGCAAAAAATATAAACTAGCTTTAGTAACTAATGGACTTAAGGATGTTCAAAAAAGTAGAATTAGTAAGACTCCATTAAAGGATTATTTCCAAGAGCTTATAATATCTGATGAGATAAAGATATCAAAACCAGACCCAAGAATATTTGATTATGCATTAGATAAACTTGATCACATGGATAAATCTAAAGTTCTTATGATTGGTGATAGTTTAACTTCAGATATGCAAGGTGGAATAAATGCAGGTATTGATACATGCTGGTATAATCCAAACCATTTAGAAAATAAATCTGGTTTAAACTTAACATATGAAATACATTCACTAAATGAATTAAAAGAAATTCTATAAAAGTTATTAGGGGACATTATGATTACCTATAGGTTAGCAAAAAAGGGCGATGAGAAAGAGGTTTTAAAGGTTATTGGTGAAGCTTTATCTAAGTATGGATTAAGCCTTGAACCTAATGGGGCAGACTTTGATGTAAGTGATATAGAAAAATATTACTTAAATAATTCAGGATGGTTTGAAGTAGTATTAGATGATAATAAAATTGTAGGTTCCGTTGGTGTATATCATATAGATGAAAATGAATGTGAACTAAGAAAAATGTATTTACTTGAAGGTTACCAAGGAAAAGGTATAGGAAAAAAACTAATGGATGATGCTTTAAATATGGGAAGGGAGTTAGGTTATAAAGTTATGACCCTACAAACAAACTCACTCTTACATAAGGCTATTCCACTTTATGAAAAATCAGGTTTTAAATATAATTCCAGTGAAGTATGCTCAAGATGTGATATTTCAATGGAAAAAAGGTTGTATTAGTATAACTAATACAACTTTTATTTTTCTTTAAAAATCTTTATAAACACATGGGAGATAAATTCAAGTATTAAATAGATAATTATATACACATATAGACTTTTATTAAAATATAAAAGGAAAGTTATATAAATAAAAAATGCTGAAATAATTATAGCTAAATATATGTTACAGAACTTTAAGGTTACAAAAATTCCTTGTAGTACTGATACTATAGGATATAATCCTATTAAAAGAATTATTGAAATTCCACCAAATGAATGATGTCCCATTGTTATATATAGAATGCTTGATAAGAGCAAAATAAAAATTCCGGGAGCAAAGTATACTCCAAATTTAAATCTATCCATAAAATCACCTAAAAAAATAATTCAAAGTTAGTTTACTCATGAAAAATTGAAAATATACCATTGTATAATTGCCTTGTAAGTGGTATTTTATCTTTAGATAAGAAAAGAAGGATGATTACAATGAATTTCGTAGCAATAGATTTTGAAACAGCCAATGAAAGTAGAAATAGTGCTTGTGCAATTGGAATTACAAAGGTTCAAGGAAATAAAATTGTAGGGACAGAATACCACTTAATAAAACCTCCAGAGATGAGGTTTAATGCTCACAATATATGGATTCATGGTATATACCCACAGGATGTAGAAAATGAAATGACATTTGGGGAGTTATGGCCTAAAATTAAACATTATTTTGATGAAGAATTAGTTGTAGCTCATAACGCTGCCTTTGATTTAAGTGTACTTAGAAGTTTGCTTAATTATTATGGATTTGAATATCCTAATTTACATTATATATGTACTGTTTTACTATCCAAAAATAAGATAAAGGATGTAAGAAATCATAAATTAAATACACTTGCAGAATATGTTGGTCATAAATTTGAGCATCATCACGCAGGAGAGGATGCAACAGCTTGTGCTAAAATACTAATCCATATAAGTGAAAATTATGGAATAGAGGATTTACTTTCTTTACATATTAATGGAGGCTTAAATATTGGTTCTGTTTATGATAGAGGATATGAGCCATGTACATCACTTATAAAACATAAAAACAATGTTACAAAGAAAGAAGCTTTAAGCTTATCTCTAAATGAGAATACAGATTACTTTTTTGATAAAACTGTAGTATTTACTGGTCCATTAAATTCTATGAGAAGAAATGAAGCCTCTAAGATAGTGATAAAATTAGGAGGCATTATAGGAAGTAGTGTAACTAAAAAGACAGATATTTTGATTACAGGCATAAAAGGTAGAGAATACCTGGATGATATGTATAAGTCTACAAAGCTAAAGAAGGCAGAATCTTTAATAAATAATGGACAAAATATAGAAATATTAACTGAAGAGGAATTTTTATCAATAGCAACTAAGGAAGGTATTACTCATTAGGTGATATATTACAAATAGCACCATTCATCAACTATAGATTACCATTCATTTTCCATGTTATCTTATATGTGACCTCTAAAAAACAAAAGGAGTGATTAGATGGGAAGAAAAAGAATAATAACCTTATTAGTTGCAGGGATGATTTGTACAAGCATTCTTACTGGATGTTCTGTGTCAAATAAGGAAATCAGCGATACTTCCAAGGAGGTAGAAATGGCTTCTGTTCCTCAGCAAGAGGAAGAAAATAAAGAAGTAGTTGATGACTCTACTGTCAACAAGGAGAGTAATGAACAAAAGGAAGAAGCAAATGCTAATAATACAAATAATGAAAGTAAATCTGTTGTAAAAGATAAAAGTACCATAACTAATGTAGATACACCGAAGGGTTCAAATAATACAACTAAAAAACCTTCTACTAATGTAACTAAGCCTTCAACTAATGTAAGTAAGCCTTCAACCAATAAAACTGAAACAAATAATAAAGTTGAAACACCAACACAAAGTGAAGGAGATTATTTAGCAAGAGTAGAGGATGAAATTTTTAATGCTACAAATGCAGAGAGACAAAAACAAGGATTGCCAGCATTAAAAAGAAATTCAACAGCGAACAAGTATGCTAGAAGTAAGTCTTTAGAAATGTTAAACTTAAACTATTTTGATCATAAGTCGCCAAACAATGGATATATACAAGATATAGCTAAGAAAGATGGATGGAAGTATTCAAGGATTGGTGAAAACATATATACTATGACGGGTGGACAAGCTTCCAGCGTAAGTGGAGCTTCTATAACAAATAGTTGGATGAATTCAGAAGGGCATAGAAAAAATATTTTAAATAGTGGATACACAGAGATAGGAATAGGTGTTACTTTTAGAAACGGAAAGTTATATGCAACACAAATATTCTATACACCACTTTAAAAAATAAAAATAATACGTAATAGAAATTTTTAGAGAAATTGCTTTGCAATTTCTCTTTTTTGTTTTTTAGGAAACTAGAGTGTTAAAAATATAACCCCTTTTTGTTATGTAGAGATTGTAGTGAATATTTATAACCAGAATAAAATAACGTACATTTTGAAAATAAATATTGAAAATGTTCGAAAGTAGTGATAATATTGTTATTAGAAATTATTGATGTCTTTGTATATTTCTGGTGATATGGTCCAGATGTCTCTACAAGAACTCCGTAAAGGTTATTACTATAAGGATATGATTATTACGAGAGATGAGAAGGCAAGTTTAAAGGGGGAAAACAACTATGTCAGAATTTATAACTGACTTCTTAGCAATCATAGGTGTTGTACTAAACGGCTTACCACAAGGGCTTTTGGCGCTTACCTTTGGATTTGCTTCAATTCCAACAGCTTTTGCATTTTTAATAGGAGCAGTTGGTAATTTGTTAACAGGTTCAGTAGCACCTATTTCATTCCAAGCAGAAACTATTACATACGCAGGAACTGCTGGAAAGGATATGAAGGAAAGATTATCTATGATATTCTTTGGGGCGTTAATTATGACTTTAATAGGAATGTTCGGGTTTTTGGGCAAAATCGTAGATTTTATTGGCCCAACGATTACATCAGGGATGATGGCTGGTGTTGGAATAATGCTTGCAAAAGTTTCAATGGACATGCTTAAGGCTGATAATAAAGTAGGTATTGTTTCTATTGCTTCTGCAGTAATTGTTTATTTTGCTACAAATGATCTTGTATTGACAATAACAATTTCTGTTCTATTATCAAGCATTGTTGGTAATATAACTAACAAAGAAATGAGAAATGTAGAAATACCAAAAGAAAAAGTTGAGAGACGAAAATTAATATTTAACAGCAAAATTTTACGTGGTGCTTTAGGAATGGTATGTTTAAACATTGGCTCCAATATTGCTTTTGGCCAAATTACAGGAAGTATGGCTAATACATCTGTAAACATTGATCACCTTTCTGTAATTAGTAGTATAGCTGATATGGGTTCATCACTTTTTGGTGGAGCACCAGTTGAGTCTATAATTTCTGCAACAGGAAGTGCACCTCATCCATTAGCTTCAGGTATAATTATGATGCTTATAATGGCGGCCATACTTTTCTTTGGATTATTACCTAAGATAGGTAAATATGTACCTTCACAATCAATAAGTGGATTCTTATTTGTCCTTGGTATAATCGTTACTGTACCATCAAATGCTGCTGCAGCACTTGCAGGTGCTGATAGTCTAATTGGTGGTATTACTATGGGTGTAACTGCAATTACTGATCCATTCTTTGGTATGCTTGCAGGTGTTATCGCTAGATTCGCTTTAGGATTATTTTAGGGGGTAAGGAAAAATGAATACATATAACTTAGAAATTCTTTCATTAAATAGAGAACTACCTTTAATTAAAATTAAGGATGACTTAGCTATTGCAAGTTTTGTTATATTAGGTGATTCAGAATTGGTAAAAACTGTAGCTCCAGAAATAGCTAAAAATTTAAAAGATATTGATGTAATTGTAACTGCTGAAGCAAAGGGGATTCCTTTAGCTTATGAAATTTCTAATATATTAGGAATGAAGGAATTTGTAGTAGCAAGAAAGAGCATCAAATCTTATATGGATTCTCCAATTACCGAAGAAGTAAATTCAATAACTACACAAAAGACACAATTCCTTTGTTTAGATAAGGTAGATGCAGAAAAAGTTAGAGGGAAAAAAGTCGCAATTATTGATGACGTTATTTCTACTGGTGAATCTTTAAAGACAGTGGAGTCTTTAATTCAGAAGGTTGGAGGAATAGTGACAGCGAAGGCTGCTATATTGGCAGAAGGAGATGCGGCTAATAGGGATGATATAATCTTTATTAAAAGACTTCCTTTATTTAAAGTAGATGACGAAAATAATTTTATAGAAATATAAGAAAAACAAAATATATGATAAGGGTTACATCTAGGTTTTGAAAATTATTTAGATATAACCCTTTATATTTATTTAGAAGGAGCAGAAGCAGCTTGGTTGTTTGCTGAAACAATTTGTTCTATCCAAGATGGTCCTGTTGGGTTTGGATGTTTATCTTCAGGAAGGTATTGTTCAGCTACTCTTAATAGAGTTAAGAAGTCATACCTATAAGATATAGTCCCATCTCCCCAATGGTCGGATAAGACATCGAAAGCTCGTTTAACATCAGATTTCATATCATTCCATTCGGAATCTGATGGTGTACCATTACCATAAAACTTTCTAAACTCATCAAAATAATTTTCCATTTCGCTCCAAGTTATTTTTGCATCATAAATATTTGAAGTTTCCTTATCCATTTCTTTTATAACATTACTTATATTCTCAATGTGATTTGCAAATCCTGATAATTGGAACTCTGCATTTATGTCATTAGTATTGATAGCTTGTTCTCTATGAGTTGTAAATAAATTTCTTTGTAATAACCCATAAACACCTCTATTATAAGCATTATCAACTAAGACAAATTCAGCCCAAGGATCTTTTGCAGCCTTAATAAATTCATCAAAATTATTATTAGGAATAGCATATAAGAATTCACGTGTCATTGTTAAACTAATATATGAAGTTATAGCTGCATGAACGTAAGATGGATCATCAATATCTCCAGTTTTTAATGTTACATAGTCCTCATGTTCTGCTGTTAATGGTAAATAATCAGGGTATTGTTTCTTTACTTCATTAAAATTACCTTTTTCTTGTTGGAAAGGTCCATCTGGATGTTTCTTTTGAATTGGCCATGACCATTGTTTACCATCTACAGTAACGATATTCTCATTATAACCAGATTCTATTGGAGCAAGACCACAAGTAAAGTTTTCCTTAATTGAAAGGCCAATCATAAAGTTTGGATTTAAGCCAAATAGTTCTGTTCCTGTAGCAAGACCCATTGCTAAGTATTCTGATGGAATCCATACCTTTAATCCACTAACACCATTTATTGGAACAGGCATTGAATTAGGTAACCCTAATTGAATTTGCGTTGGATGAGCTGGATTTGAATACATAAGTTTATTACCCGTGTTACCTTTAACAGTTGTACTATAGTATTCGGCTTCATTTTCTATAAGATCTTTTATATTTAAGTCAGGTTTATTTTTACTCCATGAAGATGGTAATCCTTGATATTCAGGATAAGTTATATTTCCTCTGAATATATTTGGAGTGAATCCACTTGGAGCTTTTGAATCTTTTTTATTCCCTTGAATAACAAATACTCTAGTTGTTTTAGAGGTTAATAATCTTTCATCTTGCTTTAGATTAATAGTTACTTTTCCATTCTCTTGAGTGTAAGAAGCACAATTAGATACAGATGTTATTTCGTTATCTGTTTCAAAGGATAGTCCCCAAGCAGAGAAATCTCTACCATTCCAAATATATGATGGATTTGGATTTGCAATAAATACAGCCCATTCAAATGTATCTTCATCTTCACTTAAAACTGTATATCCAACTGCAGGAAGACCTGAGGCTGATTCAGGTAAAGGAACATCTATAGGTTTTTCATTTTTAGTAACGACATGTGTTACGGACTCTCTAGCTTGAGTAACACCGGCTGAATTAACAAGCTCTGCTGTATAAACGTAAGTTTTATTTGGCTTGTCAGTAAAAGTATATTGAGCTGTTTGGGCTGCTGGAGTATTATTTATTAATGGAACTTCAGCAATTAGGACACCGTTTTCGTAAAGCTTCCATACATCACCATTTACTCCGTACCACATGTTCATTGTAATAGTATAGTTTGGGGATCCATCCCAATCGTTTTTTGAAATTTGGAATGATGTAGGTGCTTCAGTATCTTTTGAAGCAATTAGACTAGTAATTGTTGTGTAAGTAGATTTCTTATTTTCTAATTTATCATTTGTAAGTGCATTTACTGGAATTGCTTGGCTTGTAAGGATTATAGCAGATAATGCAACTGCTATTTTTTTTCTGTTTTTAGGGTTATACCCATTCATTTTTATACCTCCTTTTATAACTTTATGGCAAATATATTCTCGAAAAATATCAATTATTCAAATCTTATTAAGTAAATTTTAAATATTTTTAAGTTAATCTTTTGTTTAAATTAATCACAATATAATGAAATTGAGTCTTGTATGTAGTACTATGCAAGGCTTTTTCTAGTACAGAAGGAGGATTTATATACTTTTTAGAGAATGAAGTAAAAGTAAGTCAATGTAATACTTGGTTTAAACAATAATTATTTGGAAGAATATAAATAAAGAAAATAAAGTATTTAATAATATTTTTGAATAAGGAGGTGTGATATGAAAAAGGGAAGTAAAGTCGCATATTGTTTGATTTTAATAACATTCTTATTATTAACGCCGTTAAAACTTTTTACTGTTAAGATAAATCAGCCAAGTGATCCAACTGTAGCGATAGCAACTACAAGTAAAATAATGTTGAGCAATTATTTTGAAAACAATGAAGAAGATATACATGATTAAGGTGAAAGAGAATGAAATAATAATTCTCTTTCTTTTTTTATGCCGTAATACTCTATATTTAAGTTACTTTTAAGTAAAATGTTGATTTAAAAGAATAAACTAGTTATATTATAAGGTGTAAAGGAGGGCTTTAAGGATGAAGAAAGTAATTGTAATTGGAGCTGGCCCAGCTGGAATGATGGCAGCTATGACTGCTGGTAAAGAACATGAAGTAATTTTATTAGATGGAAATAATAGATTGGGGAAAAAATTATATATAACAGGAAAAGGTCGTTGTAACGTAACAAACGCAAAGGATATTTCAGAGTTTTTTGATTTTATTCCTGGTAATCCTCAATTTTTATATAGCGCACTTTATACATACACAAATGAAGATACAATGAAGTTCTTTGAAGAAGAAGGTATAAAATTAAAGGTTGAAAGAGGGGGAAGAGTATTCCCTAAGTCAGATAAATCTTCTGATATTATAAAAGGCTTATCAAATGGACTAAAGAAGGCTAATGTTAAAATTCTTCTTGAACATAAGGTTACAGATATAATCATGAGTGGCAAGAAGATTAAAGCTGTTGTTGTTAATGGAAACCAAAAAATAGAAGGAGACTATTTTATTATAGCAACTGGAGGAGCTTCTTACCCAGCTACAGGTTCTAGAGGAGAAGGGCAAGTATTTGCTGAGAAGATGGGACATAAAATTGTAGATTTAAAACCTTCCTTAGTTCCTATGGATATAGAAGAAGATTGGGTAAAAGAGCTTATGGGTCTTTCATTAAGAAATGTTAATGTAAAGATTAAAAGAGATAAAAAAGTTGTATATGAAAACCAAGGGGAAATGCTATTTACTCATTTTGGTGTAACAGGACCATTAATATTAAGTGGAAGTAGATTTATTAGAGGTGATCATAAATACATCTTAACTATTGATTTAAAGCCGGCCTTAGATGAAGTAGCTCTTGATAAAAGGGTACAAAAGGACTTCCAAGGTGTATTAAATAAGGCTTTTAAAAACTCTTTAGATGCATTATTACCTCAAAAAATGATTCCAATAATTATTAGGCTTTCTGGAATTGATGAAAATAAGAAGGTAAATGAAATTACAAAGGTTGAAAGAAGAAACCTAGTTAATCTACTTAAAAACTTAACAATGACAATATCAGGGTTAAGACCAATAGATCAAGCAATAGTAACCTCAGGTGGAGTGAGTATTAAGGAAATCGATCCATCTACTATGAAATCTAAAATAGTTGAAAATGGAGCCTTTGCAGGGGAAGTTATGGATGTTGATGCATTTACTGGCGGATATAACGTTCAAATTGCTTTAGCTACAGGATTTCTAGCGGGTTCAAATATTTAACTTGTCTGAAAAGGTAAAAATATATATAATTTAAAGTATGAGTGTTTAAAATGAAAGGAAGAAATAGCTGTGAGAATATCAGTTGCAATAGATGGACCAGCAGGAGCAGGTAAGAGTACAATAGCTAAATTAGTAGCTAAGGAATTTGATTTAATGTATATAAATACAGGAGCAATGTACAGAGCAGTTGCTTTAAAATCTAATGAAAATGGATTAACTCCTGATAAAGTTAATGATATATGTGCATTAATTGAAGGAATGGAAATGGAGTTTGTTAACGATGATTTAGTGTTAAATGGTGTTAACATTCAAAATGAAATAACTGTACCTGAAATTAGTGGAATCGTTTCAGATTATGCTTCTATTCCAGAAGTTAGAGTGAAATTAGTTGAACTTCAAAGGGAAATGTCTAAAAAGTTCAATGTAATTATGGATGGAAGAGACATTGGAACAGTAGTTTTAAAGGAAGCACCTTTTAAATTCTTCTTAACTGCAACTCCAGAGGAGAGAGCAAACAGAAGATTTAAGGAACTTAAAGAAAGAAATATAGACTGCGAATATGAAGTTATTTTAAAAGATATAATAGAAAGAGATTATAAGGATACTCATAGAGAAGTTGATCCACTAAGAAAGGCTGATGACGCCATTGAAGTAGATACAACTGGACTTAATATAATAGAAGTTACAGAAAAGATTAATTCTGTAATTAGTAATAATATTAAGTAAATGAGAAACATATACTTAGGAGTATAGGAAATGAGAGAAATAAAAGTTGCAAAGAGTGCAGGATTCTGCTTTGGAGTAAAGAGAGCAGTTGACGAATCTTTAAAGATACAAAAAGAATTTAATAAAAAAATATATACCTTAGGACCACTAATACATAATAATGATGTGGTTCAGTACCTTGAAAATAATAATATCTTTTCAGTGGCCCTAGAAGAAATTGATAAGTTAAATGAAGGGGATGTGGTAGTAATTAGATCTCACGGAGTATCTAAGGATGTTATTGCAAACCTAGAAGAAAGAGGACTTATTGTAAAGAATGCTACTTGTCCTTATGTGACAAACATTCATAAGAAGGTTGAAAAGTATTCAAATGAAGGATACAACATAGTTATATTAGGTGATGAAAAGCACCCTGAAGTTATAGGTATAAATGGGTGGTGTGATAATAAAGCATTAATTACTAAGGATGGTACTTTACCAGAAAATGTACCAAATAAGATTTGTGCAGTTTCTCAAACAACAGAAAAAGAAGAGAATTGGAAGAAAACTTTAAATAATTTATCTTCAAACACAAAAGAAGTACTTGCATTCAATACAATTTGTAATGCTACAGAAGTAAATCAAAAGAACGCTGATGAATTATCTAAATCTGTTGATGCTATGATTGTAATTGGAGGAAAAAACAGTTCTAATACAACAAAGCTTTATCAAATTGCTAAGAGAAATTGTGAAAATACAATACATATAGAAAATGCTTCTGAATTACCAGAAGAATATATAAATAATAAAAACTTTAAAACAATAGGGATTACCGCTGGTGCATCAACACCAGATTGGATAATTAGGGAGGTTATTAATACTATGCAAGATGAACTAAACAAAATGGATGATCAACTACAATTAATGAATGAACTTGACAGAAGGTTCAAAATTGGTGACGAAGTTGAAGGAGAAATACTTTCAAAAACAAGAGATGAAATATTAGTTTCTCTTGTAGGATATAAGTCAGATGGAGTTATACCATTTAAGGAATTAACTTGTCTTCAAGATCCTTCAAAACTTGCAGAAGAACTAAAAGTTGGAGACAGCATCAAGGCTAAGGTAATTAAACTTAAGAATGATGATAATTACGTTGTTCTTTCAAGATTAGAGTTTGAAAAGAAAGAAGCAATGGAAAAACTAGAAAAGTTATATAATGAAGAAGCAATTTTCGAAGTTAAAATAGACACTGTAATGGAAAAAGGATTAGTAGCTCATTTAAATGGAGTTAGAATATTTATCCCAGCTTCACAAATTGATATTAAATTTGTAAAGAACAAAGAAGAGTTAAAGGGTCAAACTTTAGAAGTTAAGTTAATAGAATTCTCTAAAGAAAATCCTTCTAAAATAGTAGCTTCAAGAAGAGTTATATTAGAAAAAGAAAAGGCTGAAAGAGAAGAAAAAGCTTGGTCAACATTACATCTTGGAGATGTAGTAGAAGCAGAAATAAAGAGATTTACAAACTTTGGTGCTTTTGCTGAAATCAATGGAATAGATGGTCTTATTCACCTTTCAGAAATTTCATGGAACCATGTAAGAAAGCCTGAAGATGTATTAACTAAGGACTCTAAGGTTATGGTTAAGATTATAGATCTTGATAAAGAAACTAACAAGCTATCATTAAGTATAAAACAATTAACTGAAGAACCATGGGCAAAGGTTAATGAAAAATACCCAGAAGGAACTGTTGTTTTAGGTAAGGTAGTTAGATTAAATGACTTTGGTGCTTTTGTTGAATTAGAACCTGGTGTTGATGGATTAGTTCACATATCTAAAATAAGCCATGATAGAGTTGAACATCCTTCACAAGTATTAAAGGTTGGGGAAGAAGTTAAAGCTATGATCTTAGCTGTTGATGCAGAAAAGAAGAGAATTAGCTTAAGTATTAAAGACGTTTAAAATTAGGTAATAAATTAAAAGAACTCCCATATTATATAAGGGAGTTCTTTTCACTATGTTTTATGAGGTATTGTGTTTATGATGGTAATTGAGAAACTAAGTAGTAAAAACACAGAGGAATTTAAGAAATTATTATATGAGGCTAGAAACAAAACCCCTTATAGATTGAATTTTTATAAATATTATGATAATCAATCCTTTATAGTAAAATATTTTGTAAAAAAGTATGTAAAGCTTATAAAATACAAGGACAAATATGTTGGGTATATGTGGACAGATGTTTCAACATCTCAATCAACCAAAATATCTGACATGTATTTAAAGGAAGAGTATATACACTTTTTTAATGAAAAGGTTCTTTCAATATTTAAAAGTAGCTTAGTAATATATGAGGGTTATGAAGATGCATATACAAAATATTTAATTAATACTATGAAAATGAATAAAATTAGGGTTACTAACCTTATGAAGCTTAATCTTAAAGACTTTAATCCTAAAAGAAGGGGAACTAATGCAACATTTAGTCTATGCGATGCAGGAAAAGATGATGAAATTAGATGTAAATTGCAAAATGAAATTTTCAATGAAGATAATAGAACCCCTCTTACAGTAGATGATATAAAGTATGATATAAAACAAGAATACTATTTAAAGGACTTATGTGTTTTTATAAAGGTTAAAAACAAAATAATTGGATATGGTCAAATAATTTATAATAGGGATATAAATCTTATTGTTAACTTTGGAATAGTTAATGGCTATAGAAATGAAGGCTATGGGAAAGATCTATTAATTAAGCTTCTAGATATGGCAAAGGGAGCAAATATAAAAGATATTTATATAAGGGTAGATCATAATAACTTTCATGCAAAAAAATTATATAGCAGTGTAGGATTTAAGGAGATTGGTGACTTTTGCTCATGGCTTTGGGCAAAGGATCTTATTTAATTTACTAAAGAAAAGGTGTTTCTATGAAACTAGAAAATAAGTTTACTTTGTTAATTATATTTTTAATTAGTGGAACTATATTAATTATATCTTTTTTTTCTTATGAAATGATAAAGGGAAGAATTGAAGAAGATACTGGAGCAAGACTCCTAGATACAGGTAGGGTTGTTTCATCAGTACCATTAGTACAAGAAACCTTGGCAAATAAGGAAATAAGTACAATGAAGGTTCAAAATTTTATTGAAAACTTAAGATTAAAAACAAAAGTTTTATTTATTGTAGTTATGGATATGGATGGTATAAGATATTCACATCCTATACCTGCAAATATAGGACTTAAATTTGGACAGAACGACAAGTATAGGGTACTTGAATATGGTGAATCCTATGTGTCAAAGGAAACAGGAAGTCTAGGACCTTCTATACGATCATTTGTTCCTGTCTATTATGAGGGGGAACAAGTAGGGGCAGTATCTGTTGGTATTTTAGCAGGTGATATGCTATACGAAATGAAAAAGTATACAAATAAAATATTGCCTATGCTTTTCTTTACTTTAATGGTATCTATTTTAGGAGCTAGAATACTAGCAAGAAATATAAAAAAAGCTATATTTGGTCTTGAACCAAATCAAATTGCATTACTTCTTTTTGAAAGAGAGTCCATAATTAATAATGTTCATGATGGACTTATTGCTATAAATATAACTGGCGATGTTAGACTGATGAATACAAGGGCACAGGAAATCCTAAAAATTAATTCTAGGGCTCAGGTCCCTAGTGTAATTCTAGATAACCTAATGGAAACTATGTATAGAAGGTCTAGAGTTTTTAATAAAGAAATTAGAATTGACGATAACATTATTATGGCTAATTTTTACACAATTTTTGGTGATTCAGGAAATGTAGAAGGTGGAATAGCCAGCATTCAAGATATGACTATAGTTACAAATATGGCAGAAGAACTAACTGGGGTTAAGGAGCTATTTTGGAACTTAAGAGCTCAAAATCACGAATTCATGAATAAATTACATACAATAGCAGGCCTTATTCAATTAGAGGAGAATGATAAGGCTATTGAATACATATTTAATACCACTTCAAAGAGAGGGTTAATTACTGATTCATTAAGAAATATTAAAGAAGTTTCTATTCAAGGGCTTATTTTTGCAAAATATAATAGAGCAGATGAAGCCAAGATTAAATTTGAAGTGGATGAAAAAAGTAACTTTAAGGAGATACCTAGGGGGCTTTCATTAAATGAATTACTAATTATTATAGGTAACTTAATACAAAACTCCATTGAGGAAGTATCTAAAAAGGATGAAGGATATATTTTTGTTGGTATATATCAAGACAAAAATATAAAAATTCTTGTGAAGAATAATGGAGCAATGATTGATGAAGAAGGAAAAGAAAAGTTATTTACTAGAGGATATTCTACAAAAGGAGACTTTAGGGGCATGGGTCTTTATAATATAAAAGAGATTGTAGAAGCAAATGGTGGAACCATAAATTTAATTTCAGATGAAAATGAAACCATATGGGATATAGTAATTTAATGGAGGATTTACAAATGATAAAAGTTATGATTATTGAAGATGATCCTATGGTTAGGTCTATTAATATTCAATTTTTAAATAAGATATCAGGTATTAAGCTTGTAAAAGAATGTGGAAGAATAGAAGAGGCTAAAAAGTCTATTGTAGAATTAAGGGATGAGATAGATTTAGTCTTAATTGATATTTTCTTACCTGATGGAAATGGTATAGATTTTCTAAAGTGGACAAGAAATGAGAATATTACTGTAGATGCAATTCTAATTACTGCAGATAGAAGTAAAGAGGCAGTAAGAGATGCATTTAAGTATGGAGCTATGGATTATTTAATTAAGCCCTTTAGATTTGATAGACTTAAGGAAGCCTTAGAAAAATATAAGGTCATTAAGAAGGAACTCTATGCTATGGATGAATTAGATCAGGAGCATATAGATAATTTTATGCTTAGCAAAACTACAAAGTGTAGTGAATCACCTATGCCTAAGGGTATAAATATTAAAACTTATGAAAGTATCATTAATTTTCTATATGAAAATCCAAATGAAAAATTAACTTCTGAAGAAATTGCTGATAAGATAGGGCTTTCAAGAGTTACAGTAAGAAGATATTTAGAGAAATTACATGAGGAAAACAAGGTAGATAAGATTTGTGAATATGGAAAGATAGGAAGACCAACTAATTATTATATGTTATTAAATTCATGAACAAAATGAACAAAATAAACAATAAGACCAAATTATTGCTGTAACTATATATCCCCCTTATACTTTTAATTGTTGAAAGAAAACAATTTAGTTATAAGGGGGATAAACATATGAAGAAAAAGGTGCTTGCATTAGTGTTAAGTGCGCTTATAGCAATTCCAACATTCGGTATGATAGGATGTGGAAGTAAAAGTGAAACAGCTGATATTGTTGTAATTGGAGCAGGTGGAGCTGGATTATCTGCAGCTGTTCAAGCAAAACAAGAAGGTGTAAATAAGGTAGTTCTTTTAGAAAAGATGCCTATGGTAGGTGGTAACACTAACAGAGCTACAGGTGGATTAAATGCTGCTGAAACTGACCAACAAAAAGCTAAAGAAATTGAAGATAGCATAGATCAAATGATTAAAGATACTATGAAGGGTGGATATAATAAAAACAATCCTGAATTAGTTGAAAAGCTAGCAAATGAAGCTAAAGATGCAGTTAAATGGTTAACTGATATTGGAGCTGACCTTTCAGATGTTGGTAAGATGGCAGGTTCAACAAACTATAGAACTCATAGACCAACTGGTGGAGCAGCAGTAGGTGCTCACTTAGTAGATACTTTAAAAGTAGCTGCTGATAAAGAAAAGGTAGACTTAAGATTATGGAACGAAGCTAAAGAGATAATCCTTGACAAAGATGGAAATGTTGAAGGTGTTAAGGCTACAGATAAAGAAGGTAAAGAATATACAATTAAAGCTAAGGCAGTTGTAATTACTGCAGGTGGATTCTCTGCTAACCAAGAAATGGTAGTGCAAAATAAGGCTGACCTTAAAGGATTTGCTACAACTAACCATAATGGTGCTACTGGTGATGGTATAAAACTTGCAGAAGCAGTTAATGCAGATTTTGTTGATATGGCAGAAATTCAAACTCACCCAACAGTTGTTCCTGATAAGGCAGTAATGGTTACTGAAGCTGTTAGAGGAAACGGTGCTATATTATTAAACAAATCAGGTAAGAGATTCGTAAATGAATTATTAACTAGAGACGTTGTTTCTAAGGCTATATTAGAACAAGATGATAAGGTTGCTTACCTTTTCTTTGATGAAGGTTTAAGAAAGAGCTTAAAGGCTACAGAAGAGTACTTCAACATGGGACTTGTTACAGAAGCAGATTCTGTTGAAGAATTAGCAGGAAAGCTAGGAATAGACAAGGCAACTATGAAAGCTTCTGTAGATACATATAACAATGCAGTATCTTCAAAGGTTGATAGTGAACTTGGAAGAGAAGATTTACCAAGACAATTAAATCAAGGTAAGGTTTATGCAATTCCTGTAACTCCAGCTGTTCACCATACAATGGGTGGAATTAAGATAAATACAAATGCTGAAGTTATAAACAAAGATGGAAATGTAATTAAAGGATTATTTGCTGCAGGGGAAGTTACTGGTGGAGTACACGGTGGTAACAGACTTGGTGGTAATGCTTTAGCTGATATTGTTGTATATGGAAGAGTTGCAGGTAAGAATGCTGCTGCTTTAGTAAAATAGTAAGGAGAAATAGATATGAAAAAGAGATTAGTTTCATTAATAGCTACAGCTATATTAACAGCTGGTGTTCTAGTTGGATGTGGAGGTGGAAAGTATACAGATGGTACTTACACTGGTGAAGCTCAAGGAACTTCAGGAACAATTAAAGTTGAAGTTAATGTTGAAAAAGGTAAGATTTCTACAGTTGATGTAGTTGAACATAACGAAACAAAGACATTAATTGATGGAGTTAAGGATAATATGATTCCAGAAATTATTGAAAAGCAAGGTACTGAAGGCGTTGAAGCTGTAAGTGGTGCTACAAATTCTTCAAAGGGTGTTTTAGAAGCAGTAAATAAGGCACTTGAAGGAGCAACTAAGTAATTAAAATTCGCAAATCCCTTTATTCAAATATTGGAGCTGGCCTTATGGTCAGTTCCTTTTTATCATCTTATTTGACTTACCTTTAGTTTAATACAAAATACTAAAAACTCTGACAAGCAGAGTTTTTTATATAGCCATTTATTCAAATTTGTTTTGAATAAGATACTCCAGTTTTACACCATGTTGCAAAATGTTCACAGTTATTTGTAAATAGGTTATAACGCCTTTCTCCAATTCTAGATAGGGCTCTTTTTACAGTCTCTCTACAATTAAATCCATTAGGGAAAACACAAACTTCATATCCCCTAGATCCATTTAAGAATCTTCTTAAGCTTGTTGCATGAATGCATACATTTCTACCAAAATCCCTACCAAAGGATGCATAATGAATTACTGTATTATCGCTTATATATATACCATAATGTCTATATAACCCTCTATTTACACTTATAACATCACCAAAATTAGCTCTTTTATTTTGAAAAAAGTAGTTAATATTTTTCATTTTCTCACCAACTTTTTATTTGTCCTACAAATAAATAATAAGAGTTTTACTAAAATAATTGATGAATATTGTAATATATAATATGCAATTTACATATTTAAGGTTATTAATATTGTTAAAAAAAGTGTATGATAGTATAATGATTTTGTAGAGAAAGGGTGATGGCATGGGTATTTTTGGCAAAAAAGAATCTTGTATGGTGTGTAATAAGGTAGGGGCAAAAGTTGCCATATTTAACGGATTCATTTGTAAAGAATGTTATGACAAAAGTTATGACTATCTAAGCAATACTGTAGATATATCACAAAGAAGAGTAAGAGAGATTGAAGATGCAATTTCAAAATACCTTCTTAATCAAGAGGAATTAAACAAATTTAATGGAAATAAGAAGATTGGAACATACATAGAGATAGATGAAGAAAATAAGATGTTCCAAGTTCTAGATAGTTTTGGTAAACGTGTTAAAGATGCAGTTGTATATAGATATGGTGATATAACAAGATTTGAATTAGTTGAGAATGGTTTTGTTATTAATAAAGGTGGTTTAGGGCAACCTCCAATAGAAAATATAAATGGACAAACTACTACTGCTTTTGTAAATAGCTTAAAGCTAAGATTATATTCCTCTAATAAAAACAAGGGGAATAAAGAGATAAAAATTGTAGCTAGTGAACTAAATATACGTTCAAATTTATATAACTCAATTTATGGTACTGTAAAAGAACTTATGCAATTCCTTGAGAGTACAATAAATTCTGAAAATAATTCTTTAAATTCTTCTTCAGATGATAATGATCTTAGTAATGAATTATCTACAGTAGACGAGATTTTAAAGATACAGGGATTGCTTGATTCAGGGGTAATAACACAAGATGAATTTGATAAGATTCAAAGTAGACTATTAGGGTTTTAATAGGGGATTGAGGGGTAAATATGGACATTGCTTTAAAATTTATAGGATTTTTATTAATGGGAGCAAGCGATATACTTTATGAACTAAGATTGCTAAATAAGAAAAAGACTCAAGATTAACTTAAATATAGTAAGATAGATATAGGATAGATAGTATAAATTACTACTATATTCTATATCTTTTTTTATATAGTATAT